>Ga0187862_10000392_pt1 | contig 51311 bp, 32 predicted proteins | sample June2016WEW_10_1_FD_133003 | JGI IMG/M metagenome (GOLD analysis project Ga0187862, IMG submission 133003) | Peatland microbial communities from SPRUCE experiment site at the Marcell Experimental Forest, Minnesota, USA - June2016WEW_10_150 | ecosystem: Environmental > Terrestrial > Soil >... | reverse complement strand
TGCCCTCGCCACGGTCGTAGGAAACAAGGATTCGTTCACGGAGATCCAAAGAAAGCGTTCGCATGGACAGACCATACCACACTTCTCTAAAATGGCTACACTATTTATTGAAATGCTCTAGCGTCAAAACCCCTGTGAACATCGGTAATTCTCGATGTTTTCCATGGAGAAAAAGGGTGGTGGTAGGTGATGGATTCGAACCATCGAAGGCGTAAGCCAGCAGATTTACAGTCTGCCCCCGTTGGCCACTTGGGTAACCTACCAAATCCCACAATATGAGGCGCTTGACTTGCTTTTCGTTGTGCGGCGTTTGGTCATTGCAAACCGCATTTGTATAACGCGCAACCCGCTTATGACAACTGAAAAGAAAACCAAACCCGCCGGGCGGGGAAGGCAAAAAGCGCCTTTCGCCTATCCAAAGACGGCAAATTCGAAGGTGTTTTCTTTATGGATAGACCAACTGGAAGAAGAGCTGGTTGGCGGCGCCGACGGGGATGATCTCCTGGTTGACGTTGGTGGAGCCCGGGACGGTCGCCCAGGCGGAGGGGTTGGTGAGAAGGCCGATGCCCGCCGGGTTGGATTGCATGAGGAGCCGCCAGCCGATCTGGCTGGCAGGCCAGCCGAGGGTGAGGTTGCCACTGGAGAAGCTGAAGGTGATGTTCGTCGGCGTCAGGTTTACATTGGGCACGCCGGTGGCGAGCAGGAGGGTGCCATTGACGGCAAGGTTGTTGGTGTCCCACACATAGTTAGTGCCGCTGACGGGAGCGGTTGTTGGCAGGGTGAGGGTGAGGTTGGCGGCGGTGTAGCCGGTGTTGCCGGCGATGTTGAACAAATGGAATGTGTCGCCGGTGTGCAGGTCGTTGGCGCCCTGGGTGACGGTGAGGGTGGCGCCCGGATTGATGGTGAAGCTGCCCGCGGTCACAGAATCGTTGGTGATGCCGGCGGAGGGTTGATCTATGCGCAGAGTGATGGCGCCACTGACCGCCAGATTGTTGCTGACGGTCAAGTTCCCGTAAGCGGCGGCCAGACCGGGCGACAAGCGGCCCAGAGCGCCGACGAACAGGTTGGAATTGACGGAGCCATTGCCTGTGAGGATTTGAGCGGGTTGGCCCACATTGGGATCCCCGATATGGAGAGTTCCATCGTTGGTCAGTCCGCTTGGATCGAGGAGGCCCGGAGAAATAATGGCGATGTCCGGCGTGCCAAGGAGGACGCCGGAGTGGACGCCGTCGCCGCCGAGCGCAAGAGTGCCGTTGCTGATGGCGGTGGCGCCGGTCCAAATGTTGGAGCCGCTCAAAGCCAGGACGCCGCCGCCGGTTTTGACCAGCTTGCCCGCGCCGGAGAGATTACCGCTGTTGGTGATGTTCCAGGAATTGCCGGAAGGATCGCCCGCCTGGATGGTGAAGCTGGTTCCGTCCAGGAGCATGGGGAGGGCGGTGTTCCAATTGGTGGTCGCCCCCAGTGTGCCGCCCAACAGAGAGATGATATTGGTATATAAACCGGTGGTGTTGGCCAGATTGATGCCGCCGGCACCGATGTAAAGGGCGGCGTTGGTGATTATGACGAAGCCCTGTCCGCCCGCCGTATCGGACGCAGCGCCAAAGTTGATGACGCCCACATAGCTTTTGCCGCCGGAGAAATACGCTTCGGCGTCGTCGGCGAAGCCGGCTCCATTCTGGCTGAGAACGATGCCGTTGACGGTGTCCTGGTTGGTAAAGAGGCCTCCGTTGATCTGTAGAATGGTCCAGCGCGCGCTGCCATCGGTGATGGCGCCGACCTCGACTTGGTTGGTGATGGTCAAGGAGCCGGCGTCCATGCGCACGGCGGCGGAGGAATTAGCGTCGCCAAAGGTGAGGCTGCCCAAGTTGACAACGGCCGGGTTGCTGAGATTGGTGGAGTCAATGTTGAGACCGTTGCCCGTAGGCGCGGCGACGGGGGCCGTGGCGGTCGGCGCCGTGGTGTTGGCTCCGGAGCGGGAAAGATCCATTGAGGTGGCGGAGAAGTAGCCGCCGGTGATTTCGATGAGGGAGCCGTCAACATTTCCTTCCGGGTTGAAGGCCTGGGCATTGACGGCGCCGGCCGTTTCCAGGAAATTATTGTTGAAGGCGCCGAGGGTCGTTGTGGCGGAGCAAGTGACCGATCCGCCGTCCACCACAAAGCCCGATCCACGCAGGCCACCGCCATTGATGGCGCCGCCGTTGGTGATATTTAAAATGCCGCCACTGCCGGTGGTGTTGCCCGAGTAGGTGTTGGCGCCCTTGAGGATGAGGGTGCCTGTCCCGGTCTTGGTGAGGCTGGCGCCCGCGCCGCTGTCGTTGAGGATGCCGGAGTAAGTGGTGGAGGCGTTATTGCCGCCGAGGGTCAAGGCGACTGCCGTTCCGGACGTATTGGTCAAAGCGAGGTTTTGTGAACCGCTGAGTGCGCCGAAGGTGGCCGCGGTGACGAGGTTGCCATCGAAGGCCAGAGTGCCGCCCTGGTTGTTGTAATTCACGGTGCTGTCCGGCAACGCCGCCGTGTTGCCCACCATCAGAGTGCCGTTGGAGATGACGGTGGAACCGTTAAACGTGTCCGCGCCTTCCAGTTCCAGGGTGCCGGTGCTGCCGGTCTGGCTATTGACCACCAGGTTGTTTGCGCCGGTGTTGCCATCGGAGGCGATGACGCCGTTGATGGTGAAAGTGCCACCCGCCGCGGCGTCCAGCAGGGCGGTGGCGCCCGTGGCACCCGAGGCCGGCCCGATATTAACGTTGCGCTGGAGGGATGCGCCTGGAGCGCCGAGCAAATCGCCACCATTGAGGACGACGGCAGTCTCGGCGGAGCCGCCCAGATTGTCGTCGGCTGAAATGCTCACAACTCCTGCGTTGATGGTGATCAGGCCGCTGTAGGAGTTTGCGCCGCTAAGGGTAAGCGTGCCGCCGCCGATCTTGGTCAAGCTGCCGCTGTCACTGATGGCGCCGGACAAAGTGATGGCGTAGCCCTGGCTGTCCACTGTGGCGATGGCGCCGGTCCCAATGTCAATGTTGTTGCCCAAAGTCACCGAAGCCCCCGCCTGGAGGGTGCTGTTGTCCGGGCCTAAAATGTCCAGGTCCCCCAAGCCCAGTGCGCCGCTGCTGCCTACCTGGAGGAGGCCGCCGCCGCCAAAGGTGGTGCCTGCGGTGCCTGGCCCTTGCGGCCCATAGCTGTTGTTGCCCGAGAGCGCGAAGGTCCCCGCCGCGTTGACCACCAGCGTCCCGGGATTTTTGCCGGTGGGGTCGGCGTTGGCGATGGCGCCGGGAATGGAGAGGGCAGCGCCGGCGCTGACGGTCACATCCACAGCGTTAGTCACGGAGACGGCAGTTTGAATGGAGTTGGCGGCGCCGGCGGTCACGATGATGGTCGCCGCTTCGATTCCATTGTTCAGGGCCAGGGTGTTGCCGCCCGAGTTGGAAATCGCGAAGGAGTTGGCATTGGTCATGGCTATCTCTCCGACGGTTTCATTCTGGTCCAGATTCACCGTGGTGAGGGAGGAGTTGGAACTGACGCCGAAGAGGGCGGCGTCGCCTGGATTTTTTCCTGGGACAACGCCGTTGAGCCAGTTGGCGGAGCTGGACCAGTTGCCGCCGGCGGCCGAATCCCAGACTCCCGACACGCCGCCGGAGGAGGTGACGCTCAAGCTGACCACGCCGCCGCTGGTGGAGATGGTGGAGATTGTCGCCGCCGCAACCCCTGCGCCGGCGTAAACTGGGGCGGGATTAAACGAACCGGCGCTGTCCGCGACATCGGTGTAATTCATCAAAGTGTAGGAGCCGGTTGGCAAAGGGGTGGTTCCAGGGACATTGACCGTCACGGTGTTACTATTCAGGGTGATCGCGCCGGAAATGGTCATGGGAGAACCTTGGGTGAACCCAGCCAAGGCCCCGGGCAGCCAGGTGACATTTCCAACAATGGCGCCCGCGCCGCCCAAGGTGGCGTAAGGATCCACCGTGACGGGTCCGGTGCCGGTGGCGGAGCCGGTGGTGTTGTTGACGATCAAGCCGGCGAAGTTGGCAACCGTCGTGCCGCCGGAATAGGCGCCGGCTCCATCCAAAGTCAATGTGCCGTTGGTCACGGTGATGGACCCGGCGCCAAGGTTGCCAATGGAGTTGGCGTAAGTGAGGTTGTTGCCGTTGAGGTCAATGGTGGCCGCGCCCGCCAGGGTCAGCCCGGCGAGAATGGAAAGGTCCCCCGAACCGTTGCCGCTGAAGGAAGCGGCATATTGGAGCGTGCCATTACTGATGACAAGCCCCCCATAGTCGGCGCCGCCCAGGGCATACTGGCCGTTGATTTTCAACGTGCCAGATTCAATCACCGTTCCACCATAATAAGTATTGGCAGCGGTCAAGCTGACCGTGCCGGCGGCGATGACAGGGTTGGTGTTGGCCGTGCCGGAGCCTGAGCCGGGAAGAAGGCCGGCGGCATTGCCGTTGGCGGCTGAAGCGGGAATGCCAATAATCAAGGGACCGGTGCCTGCCGCGCCGCTGACCACTCCGTCCACCGTCATCGTCGTGCCCGTGGCCGTTGCCAAGCCGCCGCCGTTGCCCCCCAGCGCGATGGCGCGCTTGTTGGCTCCGGCGTTATCCAGGGCAAAGGTTGCGCCCCCACAAATCGTGCCGCCATTGAGGGTAACGGCCGCCCCCGTGGCGATCGCCCCCAGAGCGTTAGTCATAAGATAAGCCACCGCGCCGCCGTCAATAAAGGTCGGCCCGGTGTAATCATTGGCCGCGGTAAACTCCACCGTGCCCGACCCAGCTAGGACATAAGTTCCCGCTCCACTCTTGGCATCATTGAAAGTGTTGAGGGCGTTGGCAATCAAGAAGCCGGCGATGTTATTTTGCCAGAGGACCATGGTGGAGGCGCCGCCCCGCGAGGGTTGCCAATCGCCACTGCCGTTGAGGGTGACATTGGCGGCGCCGACAGCCGGGGTGACAAGAATGCCGCCCGTGGTAACTATGCCGGTGGGATTGACCGTGCAGCCACCCGCGACATTGAAGCGCATGGAACCACAATTATCGGTGTTGTGGGATCCCGCCGTTGCGGCCGTGAAATCGGCGTTGCCGGCGAGCGAGTTATTGCCCGTGCCAAAGGGAGAATAAAAGCCTGTGACCTGGCTGCCGCCAATGATGGTGTAAGGACTGGTTCCAGCGCCGCCGGTATTGGTGCCTGACGCAAGGTCCGTGCTCGCCCAATCATACAACCCGACGGTGGCATAAGCGCCGGAGGTGGTTCCGTTGCCTCCGAACAGGCCGACCCCGCCTCCTCCCGCGGTTGTGGTGGTAATTGTGGCGGTGGCCGAAACGGCGCCGCCGCCGGATCCGATCGTGGCCGGACCGACCCACTCGACCACGGCGCCCGCGGTGTCGGTGTTTGCGCCAAGAGTCAAAGTGGGGTTGCTGCCACCCGAAGCCGGGGCGGCGGAAACAACACTCAGTCCGGAGGCGACGGTCGCGCCGTTAAAAGTCTGGCTGTTTGCAACGGAGCTGCCGGCGAGAATGTTCAGCGTGCCGCCGCCCAGGCTCAGGGCCGAAGAGGCGGCAACGATGTTGGCCGGGGGCGTGCTCCCGCCTTGGGAGAAATCCAGCGTGAGCGTGCCGGCGTTGATGGCGGTCGGGCCGGTGTAAGAATTGGCGCCCGCCGCCTCACCCGTGAGGGTCAAAAGGCCAGGCCCAGTCTTGGTGATGCCGAAACCGCTCCCGGAAATAATACTGTTGATCTGCATCGAACCGCCTGCGGTGACATAGATCGAATGAGTCGCCGGCAAAACAATCGAAAAATCAATGGTTTCCAGGTTGGGAGAATTGTCGGTAAACGAGGCCGAGGTGGAGACGGAGTCGCCGCCCAAAACAAACGCCCCCGCTCCAGGAGCAAAGGTCAGGCCGGCGATGGAGAAGCTGGTCTTAATGTCGTTGCCGTTGTTGAGTCCGGCGGAGCCGGTGAAAACCAGCGCGTTGCCGGAGGCGGGGATGGCAACGGGACTCCAGTTGTTGGGGTCGTCCCAACCGGTGGTGGATGTGGCAACATCGGCGCCCGTCCAAGTGGAAGTAGCGGCAATGGCACCCGTGACGGCGGCCAGGAGCGCGCCGAGGAGCGAGATAGTTTTGGATCGAAGTGAACGGGTGATGGTGATTTTCATGACCTGCTTGGTCTGAGCTATGGCCCAGACCCGGTTTTTCGGCGGGCCGGCCTGGGCAGCTATCTGTTCTTCGAGATGCGGGTTTGACTTGCCGGAAGAGGGGAGAGGAGAGTCGTTACCATGGGTTGCCGGGCTGCTGCCAGTTGAAGTGCCAGGAGTATTGGTAGAGATTCTGCAAGGGCACTCCTTGGACATGGGCGTCGAAGAAGCCGACGTTAATCGCCCCCAGATCGTAGCTGCCCGTCGGAACATTGGGAGGCGCCTGCTTCGGCGGGATCCCGCCATGCCGGTCGAGCAAATACCGGCCCATCCCACCCCCGCCCGTGGCGTTGTCATTGTCGCTGCCGGCGTAGAGGCTCAAGGGCGCGTAAGTCCCCAGCAAGTCGGTTTCCAAGGGCCAAGTGTCAATCCAAGTGCCGTCGGCGAAGACGGGAGTCCTGGAGGTCTGGACCACGTTTGCTTCCTTGTTGAAGCGATCCTGGGGGATGTTCTCGCTGTAGGTATCGGTGGAGTCATACAACCAGCCGTTGACGCAGTAACTGGATTGGGTCATGTTCACGCCGGTATCATCAACCCACGGCATGTCGGCTGTGCCACGGCTGCCGGTCGCCGCGGCCAATGCCGCCCCCGTGTAAGGAATGACGGAGGGACACATGATAACGCTGGTGCTGTTGGTGCTTTGGCCGTTGCCAAAACTCCCCTGCAAGGTGTTGACCCACTCGTCGCCGCTCCCGGGCACGCTGTTGGATTTGCCGATCATACAGCCGTTGTTTTCGTTGCGGTACATGACGTAGCCGAGGCAGATTTGGCGGAGGTTGTCCGCGCAATTGGTTTTTTGCGCGGCCAGCTTGGAGTGCGCCAGCACGGGCAGCAGCAGGGCGGCCAGAATGGCGATAATGGCGATGACCACCAACAACTCGATGAGGGTGAAAGCCCTGGGCCGGAAGACCGGCTGACCCACCCGGCGTGCGCAGGAAAGCCGACACGTATTGCCTGGCCAATTGTCTGGGGTCATAAAAAAACTGTGCCGCACACTTGCGAATTTGTCAAGGCGCTATTCGCGGCGGGAAAGGAGGCTTTGGCGGCCTGTTGGTTCCGCGGATTGGATTTTGGCGGACCGCCTAGGCGATGCCGCCCATCTGGGCGACCAGACGGTCGTTGAGTTCCTTGGCGGGGTTGTAGCCGGAGGATTTGAGTTTGATCTGGAAGGCGGCCACTTCGATGAGCCGGGCCAGGTCGCGTCCGGGGCGCACGGGGATGATGATATGGGGAATCTCCACGCCGAGGATTTTGACATACTCCTGTTCCATGCCCAGGCGGTCCACGTCGGCGACTTCATCCCAGGCTTTCAAGGTGATGACCAAGTCCACTTGTTTTTCCTGGCGAATGCTGCGGACGCCAAACATGGAGGCGACGTTGATGATGCCGATGCCGCGGACTTCCATGTGGGCGCGGGTGAGTTCGGCGCTGGTGCCCATGACGGAGTGGCCGTCAATGAGGGTGACGCGGGTGACGTCGTCGGCGACGAGGCTGTAGCCGCGCTCGATGAGAGCCAGGACGCTCTCGCTTTTGCCAATGCCGCTTTCGCCGCGAATGATGGCGCCGACGCCGAGGATATCCACCATGCTGCCGATTTCGCTGCCGCGAGGGGCGAAGAACATCTCCAGGGCGAGGGTGGCCATGTTGATGAATTTCATGGTGATCATGGGGGTGACCATGACGGGCACGCCGGCCTTCTCGGCGGCGCGGAGGAACAATTTTTCGGGGCGGAGGTTGCGGGAAAAGACGATGGCCGGGATTTTGAAGGAAAAGAGGTTCTCGTAACGCGGTTCGCGCGCGTCGGGGGCGAGACCGCGGAGGAAGGAGGATTCGGCATTGCCGATGACTTGGAGGCGTTTGCTGGCGAAATAGCGGGTGAAGCCGGCGAGCGCCAGGCCGGGCCGGTTGACGGTGGGTTCGCGGATGACGCGCTTGAGGCAGTCGGCGCCGGAGACGAGTTTCAATTGCAGGGCGCGGGCCTCTTCGTTGTAAAATCGTTCAACAGTGATGATTTCGCGTTGCATAGCAGAGCGGTGTCAGAGGTTAAATTCCGGGCCGAGATAAATTTCGCGGGCCTTGGGATCGTTGGACATTTGGGAGCCCGGGCCCGCATAGACCACCTGGCCATGATGCACCAAATAGGCGTAGTCCACCAGTTTCAAGGTTTCGCGCACGTTGTGGTCTGTGACCAGGATGCCGAGGCCGCGCTCGCGCAGGCGGCGGATGATCTTCTGGACTTCATAGACGGCGATGGGATCAATGCCGCTGAAAGGCTCGTCCAAGAGGAGCAATTTGGGGCTAGTGACCAGGGCGCGGGTGATTTCCAGGCGGCGCTTTTCGCCGCCGCTGAGCGTGTAGGCCATGCTGGAGGCCAGGGGAGCGAGATCCAGCTCGTCCAGGAGATACTTGAGCCGCAGGGAGCGTTCCGCGCCGTCCATGACGCAGGTTTCCAGGATGGCGAGGATGTTCTGCGCCACAGTGAGCTTGCGGAAGACGGAGGGTTCCTGGGTCAGATAGCCGATGCCCAGCCGCGCGCGGCGGTGCATGGGGAGGCGGGTGATGTCGCGGCCCTCCAGGAGGACCTGCCCGGTGTCGGGGACCACGATGCCGACAATGATGTTGAAGGTGGTGGTTTTGCCGGCACCGTTGGGGCCGAGCAGGCCGACGACTTCGCCGGGGCGGACAAAAATGGAGATATTGTTGACGACTTTGCGCTCGTTGTATTCCTTGACCAGGGCCTCGGTCGCCAGGAGGCGGGGCGCCTCCCCCCGGGCCACTTCCGACCGGGGCCGGTCCTTGGACATGACTGGCTTAGGCTCGGGGTTCATGGCGCGGCGGAGGGAGCGGATGGATCAGGATTAAGATTATGATCAGGAATAATGTGATAAAGGCCGGAGGCGTTCAAGCCGCCGCTTTTGACATCCCAAACCAGGCGGTCGGCGTTGGAGATGAGGAATTTGTCCTTTCGCCCCACAGGATGGCCGGTGAGCACGATTCGTTCGGCGGGGGCAAGGTCATAGACGGCGCGGTCGCCAGTGGCATGGATGTTCTGCCCGGCACTGTTTTGGTCGAAGACGACGTTGCCGACGGCCACGGCATTTTCAATGACATTGGTCACGGATGAGAAATAGGCCGTGACAATGGCGGCGGTCAAATTGTCGTTCTCGGCGGCGGGGCCGGAGCCGGCCAATTGAATTTGGACATCCTCTTCGGCCATGACGCTGCGCCAAAGGCCGGTGAGGGGGGAGCGGCGGGCGGTGAGGACGCCGCACGCGATGGTTTTCCGGACCCCTTTGGCGTCGGCGGCGGTTTCGGCGCGGACGTCTCCGCGCGCCACGGCGGTTTCGACCTGGTTGCTGGAGTCCAGGTAAACGAGGAGAAGTTGGGAGGTCAAGGAGTCCTGGAGTTGATCGTCCTTCAGGAGGCGGGCATGGACATGTCCGCGGAAGGTGGCCAGATTGGTTTGGGCATCCAGGGACTGGTGCAGGATGTCGTCGGAGGTGATGTCAATCCAGCGGTTGGTGGACTGGCCGAGGACCTGGAGCTTGAACCGGGCGTTGCCTTGCGCGTGAAAAATGGGGTTGGTGGAGGCGGAGGCCATGGAAAGCAGGTCGCCCTGGACTTTCATGCGATCATTCCGCCAGACGGAATGACCCCTCAGCTCGATCAAGTCATTTGTGCGGTTATAGACGGCTTGGTCGGCCAGGGCGCGGCTGTGGTCGGCCTGGTTGAGGATAATGACATTTCCCTCGGAGGTCATGGCGTCGGCGGTGGCGCCGTTGGTGGACATCTGCAAGGTGGCGTGATCGGCCCAAAGTTGGCGGAAGGTCGCCGGGGCGGAAGGGTTGGTGGCGGGATTGGGCCAGAGCACCCAGACCTGATTGTCGGCGATAAGAAAATGGCGGTTGGGATCGTAGGTGAATCTGGCGGCCTTGGCCTCTTCCGGGCCGTTGAGCCAGTGGGCGCCGCCCTCCAATTCCAGCAGCTCGGCACCATTGGTGTTGAAGTAGGAGGCGGTGGCGCCGGTGGCGGTTCCTTTGTTGGTCAAAGTGATGGTCACATCTTGCCAGGCCAGAATGGATTCCACCGTCCAGTTGGTGGTGAAATGGACGGAAAGGAAGGGGGAGAGCATTTGGAATTGGGGGTCGGCGACGCGGACGCTGCCGGCGTAATTGACCAGATTGGACCGGTAAACGAGTTGGCCGCGGTCGGAGAAGATGCGCAAAATCTGGCCGGCGTCGTCCGCCGCGCCGGTTTTGGGGGCGGGAAAAACTCCCGAGCGGAGGAGGGACTTGACCACGCGGGTCTGGACTTGATTGGAGAGGAAGAGCATTTGGTTGGATTCCGCGTAAAAAAAACCCGTCCCCTGGACGAACAAATTTGTGGTGGGGGTGAAGATATGGATGGGGCCGGCATTTTCGGCCATCTCCTGGTTGGGTCTGTAATCAACGATGCATTCCGGGGCCTGCGCGAGGACCTGCACTTGGTTGGTCTGGCCGTCGCGGACGCCCCTCAATTCAAAGTCCTTGACGAGAACCAATCCGCCGGGAAGCGGGTTTGCCTGGCTGCCGTTGAACAAGGCGTCAATGATTTTGCCTTGAGGAGTGTTCCGGTAATGGGCGTAGAAGACACGCGCGGGAGCATTGCTTCCGGGCGGCCCCTGCGTGCGCGCCAGGCCGGGCGAGAGCGCGAGCAGAACAAGCGGGAAAAGGAGGAAGGAAAAGAGATTCCTTCTTCGGGCGCGAGGCAATTGATGGGGGATCCGCATGGCGGGAAATTTTAGCGCACGGCGGCCCGGACTCTGACCAGACAGGCGAGAAGTTTGGCCATCTGGTCCAGCGGAATCATGTTCGGGCCGTCGCTCAACGCGCGGTCGGGGTCGGGATGGGTTTCCAGGAAGACTCCGTCGGCCCCGGCCGCCACCGCGCAACGGGCCAGGACCGGGGCGAATTGACGCTGGCCGCCGGAACGGTCGCCGCCTGCGCCGGGGAGTTGGACGGAGTGGGTGGCGTCAAAAACGACGGGAAAGCCGAACTGGCGCAGGATGGGGATGGAGCGCATGTCGGCCACGAGGTTATTGTAACCGAAGGTGGTGCCGCGCTCGGTGAGCAGGAGCTTCTTGCCGCCGGCGGCGGCGGCCTTGGCGGCCACCTGGCCCATTTCCTGGGGCGAGAGGAACTGGCCTTTTTTGACATTGACGATTTTGCCGGTGCGAACGGCGGCCAGGAGAAGATCGGTCTGGCGGCAAAGGAAGGCGGGGATTTGGAGGATGTCCACCACGGCGGCGGCGGCGCGGACTTGATCCTCGGTGTGGACATCGGTGAGGACGGGGACGCGGAGATCGCGGCGGAGATTGGCCAGGACGCGCAAGCCGGCCTCCAGGCCCGGGCCGCGGAAGGTGGCGGAGGAGGAGCGGTTGGCCTTGTCGAAGCTGGCCTTGAAGATATAATTGACATTTAGGCGGCGGCAGAGGGCCTGGAGGGTCGAGGCGACCTGGCGGCACAGGGGTTCATTTTCGATGACGCACGGCCCGGCGATGAGGGTGAGGCGCCGGGCCTGTTTGAGGGATTTCCAAATCTGGGCATTGTTGAGCACACGCCCTTTGTAGCAGCGCGGCGGGAGAATGTAAATGACGGGTCAGATGACGGTGCCGTTGGGAATCAAGCCGTTTTTGGGGATGATGACAATGCCGTCGCGGACGTAATAGAGGGGATGATCCACGTCCTGGGGCTTGTCGGCGGGGGAAATGCGGCAGTTCTCGCCAATGCGGGCGTTTTTGTCAATAATGGCATTTTCGATGCGGGTGTGCCTGCCGACGCCGATGCGGGGGATGCCGCGCGCCTCGTAGCGTTTGATGGAGGCGTCGGATTCATAGAAATCGCAACCGAGCATGATGGTGCGGTTGATTTCGCAGCCGCCGTCAATCTTGCTGCGGACGCCAATGATGCTCTGGCGGATTCTGCAGTGGTCAATGATGCAGCCGTCGGAGATGTTGGCGTGGCTGATTTCGGCGCCGTTGATCTTGGAGGCGGGCAGGAATCTGGGACGGGTGAAAATCGGAGCGCTCATGTCGAAGAAATTGAAGCGGGGCAGGTCCGCGGTCAAATCCAGGTTTGCCTCAAAGAAGGAGCGGATGGTGCCGAGGTCCGCCCAGTAACCCTGGAAGACGGAGGCAAAAACTTTGTGGCTGTCAATGGCGCCGGGGATGACGTGCTTCCCAAAGTCGGTCAGGCTGTTGTCCAGGAGGCGGAGGATGACGTCGCGGTTGAAAAGATAAATGCCCATGGAGGCGAGGAAGAACTCCTGATCGCCCTCGATGCCCAGTTGGGCGTAGCTGGCGGGGTCCAGGCGGAGGGAATCCAGCAGGACGGGGTCCTTGGGCTTCTCGACGAAGCGGGTGATGCGCTGATCCTGGCCGAGTTGCAGGATGCCCAGCCCCTGGGCGTCTTGGCGGGAAACGGGGATGGTGGCGACGGTCAGGTCCGCGCCGTGCTGGAGGTGTTGGGCGATGAGGTTGCGGTAATCCATGCGGTAGAGCTGGTCGCCGCTGAGGACGAGCAGACAGTCAAAATCATGGGTGAGGAAGTGGACCAGATTTTTGCGCACGGCGTCGGCCGTTCCCTGGTACCAGGAGTCGTCGGTAAAAGTCTGTTCAGCGGCCAGAATCTCCACGAAGCCGCTGGTGAAATGGTCGAATTTATAAGACTGGGAAATGTGGCGGTGGAGCGAGGCGGAATTAAACATAGTCAACAAATAAATACGTTTAAGCCCGGAATTGATGCAATTGGAAATGGGGATGTCCACCAAGCGGTACTTGCCGGCCAGCGGCACGGCCGGTTTGCTGCGGTCGCGCGTGAGAGGGAACAAGCGCCGGCCCTGCCCGCCGCCCATGATGACGGAAAGAACATTGCTGGTGTTGATTGACATCCGTGTCGTTTGCGTCGTCATAGGACTCCTGATTATGCGCCGAGGATAGGCCGGTCCGGGGCGTTTTCAAAGCACAAATTTCAATGCCCGGCAAATGGTTTGACAGCCCAGATCCAATCTCACCAATTGACAGGGTTGGGGATTGAGGGCAATGATAAGCGGCGGCCCGAAAACTGAGCGTCGAAAATCGCGGCACAAGCAGAGCGCCCCTGTGCCGACCGAGTTCGTTCCTCGAAGAGCCAGCATGGAATTCGAACAAATAAAGCAGTGGCTGATTGGCTGCATGAGCAAAAGGGCGCAGATCTGCCGGATGAAGGCAATTCTGGCTTTCGCCGTTTGTCCGGTGGCGCTGACCGCTGCCGCGGGATGCGTCTTTGTCCTGCTCCGGCTATTTGCTTCCAGCCGGCATACGGACAATGGCGCCACCCTCGGATGGATCGCGCTGGCCTCGGTGCCAGTGATGTTCCTTGGAAACCGCTTGACCCCGCGGGGGGAGAGCTTGATGGAGAAACGGATGCGGGAAGGCGCCCCGCTGCCGGGAACTCCCTGGAACAGAGCCACCGTCTTGATCCGTCTGTTCCTTTGGGTGATCTTCGCCGGGCCGCGTCTGTGCGATTGGGCGATCGCCGCGATGCGGGAAGCCCGTCAATGGCAGGAACAGGATGCGCCCGGTTGCGCGGCGGTGCTGTGGCTGCTGGCATCGCGGCACAAAAAGGTTCCTTATGAGGACTTCCAAACCGAAATCCCGTGGTTGGATCTTCCTGCCGTGCTTCCGCAAGTCACCCGCATTTCAGGCGTGCTGCGACTGCAAGCGCCTCCCGCCGGATTGAGCCTGACAGACGAATTGCGCGACGCGATCCTCACAGGCGGCCCGATGGAAGGATAGAAAAAGATTAGACGGATGGCACGGATAAATTAATCCGTGTGATCCGGGGAATCGGTGGTTCAATTCTGCTGGTTGCGACTCGCCGACTTGGCGTTTTGACGTTAAAACCGCGCCGCATGGTTCCGTTGGCTCACGCCGCATCCTGTCCAGCCATCTCGCTGGGAGCAAGCGCCGCAACCCCGAGCATTTCGTTCACCCGCCCCATGAGTTCTTGGGAATTAAAGGGCGGCGCGGGCCGCTCGCCGGGCGCGCCCATGCTTGGCGCCGCTTCGCAAAAAGCTTCCGCGCGCGCGGCGAGTTGGAGGCGGGGGACAGCCCTGGTGGAGGGGAGGCGGCTGAGGATGTCGCAGAGGGTGGTCACGTCCATGTCCGGCAGAGGGGCGTCGAGAATGATCAAGTCGGGCAGGCGGCGGCGGGCCTTTCTGAGGAGTTCCAAGGCGGAGGAGGCGCATTGAACGCGGCAGCCGCCGGCGGCCAGATTGGTGGACAGCGATGGGAAAATGTCGGTGGCGCAAGCGACCAATATCAGGCGCGATTTCATAGGCGGAAGGATACCGGCCAAACGCGGCTGGGCAACGGCGGCTGGGCAACAAAGAGGTTACGTTTCCTTGACGCAATCTTTCCACTTCCATCCTGCCCCCTAAATCCTTACAGTGTCCGGCCTTGAACTTGCGCACTGATTATAAAGACACGCTGAATCTGCCGCAAACCGGTTTTCCCATGAAAGCCGATTTGGTCGCCCGCGAGCCGCTGCGATTGAAGAAATGGCAGACGGGCGGCCTCTACCAAAGAATCCAGGAGCAGCGGGCGGGCGGTCCCAAATTTGTCCTCCACGACGGCCCCCCTTTCGCCAACGGGGACGTCCACATCGGCACGGCCCTGAACAAGATCCTCAAGGACATCATCATCAAATACAAGACCTTGCGCGGCTTCAGCGCCCCCTACATCCCCGGCTGGGATTGCCACGGGCTGCCGATCGAATACAGGGTAATGCAGGAAATAAAATCCGAATTCATCCAGAGTAATTTAAACAATCTGTCGAGGAACTTCCCGCAAAGGGTGCTCCAAGAGCCTTTCACGAAGGATGCTATGGTCATCAGAAACAAATGTGAAGAAAGAGCACTCAACTGTATTGAATTTGCGGATGGCTCAGGCCAAAGGCAGCAATTCAAACGCCTCGGCGTCCTTGGCGATTGGGGTTCCTCGAGGAAGCCCGATTGCGAAAATCCGTACCTCACCCTCAACAAGAAATACGAAGCCGACGAACTGCGCCTATTCGCGGACATCGTGGAAAAGGGCTTCGTTTATCGCGGCAAAAAACCGGTTTACTGGTGCATCCCCTGCCGCACTGCCCTCGACGAAGCCGAAGTCGAATACGCCGAGCACGTCAGCCAAAGCGTCTTCGTTAAGTTTCCCGCTGTCCAAAGAGGCGCGTTCAAGAATTCACCCGTCGTCCCCCACCCGAACACATTCATCCTCATCTGGACCACCACGCCGTGGACGCTCCCGGCTAATCTGGCCGTGGCTTATAATTCTACTTTGAAATACTCACTCGTGAAGGTGGCCAGCGAAGAATATTGGATGTTGACTTCCCTCGTTCAGGCCATCGCAGAAAAATGCCAGTGGGAAAAACCTGAAATTATTCTTAGCGTTGATGGCTGGCAATTGGCCGCGTTGGACTACCAGCACCCGTTCTGCAAGCGGACAGGGCAACTCTACGCCGGGGACGACTTTGTGGAAAGCGGCACCGGAACAGGTTTCGTGCATATCGCCCCTGGACATGGCAAGGAGGACTACAATCTAGCACGTCAACACGGTCTGCAGATTTACTCGCCCATCAACGATGACGGCGCGTTCGCACACACCAGCGATTTGCCGGTCGAACAGCAAATGCCCGCCGAACTTCTCGGCAAATCGACTCTTGAGAGACAAGGCAGAACCAGCGATGCAAACGAAGCGATTCTGGCCTTGCTGCGCGCAAAGAATGTTCTCCTCCATCAGGAGCCGTATCCGCACAGCTATCCGCACTGCTGGCGCAGCAAAACGCCTATCATCTTCCGCGCCATGGACCAGTGGTTCATAAAAATTGATCACTCAACACCTGAATTTGAAGTGCATGGGGACGAAGCGATCAAAAAGGGGGACGTTCTAATGGATGATTTTGAACGGAAGAAAGCTGGCATGCCCCTGGGAACTCTCCGCTTGCGCGCCTTGCGGGCTATAAGTTACGAAGTGGATTGGATTCCTGACTGGGGCAAGAACCGAATCGAGGCTGCGGTGAAAAGCAGACCCGACTGGTGCATCTCGCGGCAGCGTTCCTGGGGAGTGCCCATCCCCGCGTTTTACGACGCCAAGGGCGAACCGATGCTCGACGCGCAAATCGTGCGCCACGCCGCCGACCTGGTCGAAAAGCATGGCTCGAACATCTGGTTTGAAAAAACCGCCGCCGAACTGTGGGACCTCGTCAAGCCAAAGAATTGGCAAGGCGCGGAAGCCGTCTCCAAATCCACCGACACGCTCGACGTTTGGATTGATTCCGGCTCTTCCTCGCGCGCGGTTTTAATGCGCCGGCCGGAATTGGCCCACGAAACCGGCCAGCTTGCCTGGCAAGCCGACATGTATCTGGAAGGCAGCGACCAGCACCGCGGCTGGTTCCAATCCTCCCTGCTGCTCTCCCTGGCCGGCAACGGCGCGGCTCCGTATAAGACAGTATTGACGCACGGCTTCATGGTGGACGCCGACCGCGAAAAAATCTCCAAGAGCAAACAAGCCGGCTACGAAAAGCCGCAGACCGCCGAGGCCTACGTGAAGAAATACGGCGCCGACGTGGTGCGGTTGTGGGTCGCCTCGCAGGACTTCCGCAACGACATCGTGGTGAGCGAGGAGCGCGTGAACAAAGTGGGCGAAACCTACCGCGCCATCCGCAACGCGTTGCGCTACCAGCTCTCCAACCTCTACGATTTCGACCCCGTCAAACATACTGTCCGTGAAGACGAACTCACCGGGCTGGACCGCTGGATTCTCGCTGAGTTTTCCAGGCTCGAAGGCGAAGTCATGGCGGCGTACGACCAGTATGAATTCCACGTGGTGTATCAAAAAGTCAGCCAATTCATTGCCGTCGAACTTTCCTCCATTTACCACGACGTGATCAAAGACCGGCTCTATACCGACCCGGCCAATTCGCCGCGCCGCCGCTCCACCCAAACCGCCCTGCATCGCCTGGTCACCGGCCTGTGCCAGATGCTCGCCCCCATTCTGGCCTTCACCGCCGACGAAGCCTGGGAATTTGTGCCGGGCGTTTCAGCCTCGGTTCACGAAAGCCAATGGAAGCGGCAGGGATTGCAATTGATGCCGGATGAAATTGGGAGATGGGATTGGCTGAAGCTTTGGCGCGAGAAGCTTTTGCCCGAGCTGGAAAAAGCGCGCCAAGCCAAGATCATTGGCAAAGCTCTGGAAGCCAAAGTTGAAATCGTTGTTCCGCAGGTTCAACTCCAGTATTCCGACGCTGACATGCTGCGCGAATTGGTCAATGTTTCTGCGTTGAAGATGAGCAAAGGGGAAGGCGTTTCAATTTCCGTTGCTAAAGCGGACGGCGAAAAATGCGAGCGTTGCTGGCATTGGGAAAGCGACGTCGGCGCCAACCCGGATTATCCCGGCATCTGCCGGCGTTGCGTTGAAGCGGTCCAAGAGCATGAGGCAAACAAAACGTGAATTGGGAGTTGAAAGTTGGCCCAATGAGCCGTAAAGTTTTTTTCCCGCAAGAGATGGGGTCGTAGCTCAGTTGGTAGAGCGCCTGAATGGCATTCAGGAGGTCAGGGGTTCGAATCCCCTCGGCTCCACCATCCTCATAAGAACCCTGCCCGAGTAAACTCGTCTGGGTTGCCGTTGATCGCTGCGAGGCCGGATGGCCGCGACGGCCGGTTGGGGAGCCAGTGAGTATTGTGTTTTTAATTCAAGTGATTGCGAATGAGTTGGTTACGAGACCAAAGCGGGGAGGATCAAATATAATGCTTGCTATCCGGCGGAAGTGTGTCAAGATGGGGGGAGATTAGATGAATGTTCGAATCCGCTATGGGAATTCTCCAAGTGAACTTAGTTCAGTGGTGATTGAGACCCGATCGTCGGGAACCGTTCTGGAAGCGCTTTGATCTAAGCTGAAATAGAGTTAACTAAAATAGTATGAATACCAAATTGTATGTGGGGAATCTTTCCTTCGATACCACCGAAAACGATCTGCAGGACCTTTTTGCGGCCTGCGGCCCGGTCTCGGAAGTCAACCTAGTGATGGATCGCTCGACCAACCGGCCGCGCGGATTCGCGTTCGTGACGATGGCGACGCCGGAAGGCGCGCAGGCGGCAATCGCGCAGATCAATGGCAAGAATGTGCAGGGCCGGGATCTGACGGTGAATGAAGCGCGGCCGCGTGAAGAGCGTTCGGGCGGCGGCGGCGGACGGGGCGGTTATGGCGGCGGCGGCGGCGGAAGGAGTCGTCAGTATTCGCGATAATGGAGATTTACGCGAACGGCATTTTGCCGATTTCATGGCGGAGCCCTGTTGGGGTTCCGCCTTTTTTTTTGCGGGGGGTAGAATTTGAGGTTCCACGGGTCGCCGGAGTATTTTTCGAGGAGCGCTGGAGGGATTTGCGGCGGCGGGGCGAGGGGTTGGATGGCCGACCAGGTTTGGCGGAGGGCGGTTTTGATGGGAGCGGGGGAGAGGCGCAGGTTGGTGAGGAATTGGCTGTGAGGACGGTTTTGGCGGTAGTCCGGCTGGCGGGAGGGCATGGGAAGGATTTTTTGGATGAGGCTGATGTCGAAGTCCAGAAGGAAGGCGCCGTGAAATAGAAGGGCGCGGCGCTTGCGGCGTTGGGCGTTGCCGGAGAATTTGAGTGGGGCGCCGGGTCCACCATCGGCAAGGCTGCGGCGTAGAGAGAGATCGGTGACGCCTTGGATGGAGACGGGAGAGGCCAGGAGACGCTGCAATGTCTGCCGCTGATGTTCCATGATGTGACGATTGGCGGCAGGGATGGTGTGGAGGGCGGGATGACGTTGGAGGCTGAGGATGAGGGAATAGTTGAGACAGCCGGGGCCTTGCAAGACGGCGCCACCACCGCTGCAGCGGCGAAGGACGGGAATGTTTTGGGCGCGACAGGCGGCCAAGTTTACCTCGGAGGCGGCGCGGTTAGCGTAACCGAGGACGACGAAATAGCGGTCAGGCTCCCAAAAACGGAGGGTTTCCGCGTCCGGGTTTTGGTCGCAGGAGTCGAGGAGGGCTTCATCGCAGGCGAGGTTGGCGGCTGGGGCGGGGAGGGTGAGGTCGAGGTATTTCATGGGGATAAAATAAACTTTTGCTTTGGTTTTTGACGAGTTGAATTTAAACTAGCCGCATCGGATTGGCGTGGCGAAGGTTGATGAAGTTGTGAACTCTAGAACTTGAACTTGCAAAGCAGACCCACATCCCGGCGTGCCAAGGCGGCGCCCCAGCGGGCCGAGGCAGCCGCGCCGGGCGGCGCGACCAACCGTCGTTTGCTCAATGCGATGGAGGATGTGATCGAGTTCACGCGAAGAAACCAGGGGCCGGAAAAGGCGGAGTCGCTGATGGATGATTTGGTGGCGCGGCTGCGGGCGGCGGGGATGGAGGTGCCGCAGCCGGTGAACACGCCTTATGTGAATACGATTCCGCCGGGAGCGCAGCCGGCTTATCCCGGGGACCGCGATCTGGAGCGGCGGATAAAAAGTCTGGCGCGGTGGAACGCGATGGCGATGGTGGTAAACGCCAACCGGCATGAGACGGAGGTGGGCGGGCATATATCGAGTTACGCGTCCATGGCGACGCTTTACGAGGTGGGTTACAACCATTTTTTTCGCGGGGGCGACGGGGGGGGGCCGGCGGACTTGATTTATTTTCAGGGCCACACGACGCCGGGGAATTACGCGCGGGCGTTTTTGGAGTACCGGCTGGAGGAGGGGCAGTTGCACAATTTCCGGCAGGAGCTGGGGGAGGGGGGAGGGCTATCGTCGTATCCGCATCCGTATTTGATGCCGGATTTCTGGCAGTTCCCGACGGTTTCGATGGGGCTGGGGCCGATCATGTCCATTTATCAGGCGCGGTTCATCCGGTATTTGAAGGCGCGGGGGCTGCTGCAGACGAAGGAGGAGCCGCGGGTGTGGGCCTTTGTGGGGGACGGGGAAAGCGACGAGCCGGAAACGCTGGGGGCGCTGACGCTGGCGGCGCGGGAGGGGCTGGACAATCTGACGTGGGTTGTGAACTGCAATTTGCAGCGGCTGGACGGGCCGGTGCGGGGCAACGGGAAGATCATCCAGGAGCTGGAGGGGGTATTCCGGGGCGCGGGATGGAATGTGATCAAGGTGATCTGGGGATCGCAATGGGACGAGTTGCTGGCGCAGGACAAGTCGGGGCTGCTGGTGAAACGGATGGACGAGGCGGTGGACGGGGATTATCAGAAGTACACGGTGGCGCCGGGGAGTTACATCCGGCGGCATTTTTTCGGGAAATATCCCGAGGTGTTGCGGCTGGTGGATCATTTGACGGACGAGGAGCTAACGCGGCTGGCGCGGGGCGGGCATGATCCCCGGAAGATTTATGCGGCCTACCAGGCGGCGGTGGAACACCGGGGCCAGCCGACGGTGATTCTGGCCAAAACGGTGAAGGGCTACGGGCTGGGAGAGGCGGGGGAAGGGCGGAACATTTCGCATCAGCAGAAGAAGATGAACGAGAAGGAGCTGAGGGAATTCCGAACGCGCTTTGATGTGCCGATCAGCGATGAGGAGATTGCGGAGACGCCGTTTTTCCGTCCGGCGAAGGATGCGGCGGAGACGCGGTATTTGCTGGAACGGAGAAGGAAGCTGGGGGGATTTGTGCCGAAACGGGAGGTGAAGGCGGAGCCGCTGCGGACGCCGCGGCTGGAGGCGTTCGGGGAATTGGCCCGGGGGTCGGGCGGGAGGGAGGCTTCGACGACGATGAGTTTTGTGGAGTTGCTCAAGGCGCTGGTGAAGGACGCGAAGGTGGGGCGGCGGGTGGTTCCGATAATCCCGGACGAGGCGCGGACGTTCGGGATTGACGCGCTGTTCAGCCAGATTGGGATTTATTCGTCCAAGGGCCAGCTTTATGAGCCGGTGGACAAGGGCGGGTTAATGAGTTTCTACAACGAGACGAAGGACGGACAGATTTTGGAGGAAGGCATCACGGAGGCCGGCTCGATGGCGTCGTTCGTGGCGGCGGGAACGGCCTACGCGAATCATGGGGTGAATTTGATTCCGTTCTATATTTATTATTCGATGTTTGGGCCGCAACGGGTGGGGGACCAGATCTGGCTGGCGGGGGACAGCCGGGCGAAAGGATTTTTGCTGGGAGCGACTTCGGGCCGCACGACGCTCAACGGGGAGGGGTTGCAACACCAGGACGGCCATTCGCTGCTGGCCGCCAGCACGGTGCCGACGCTCTGCGCGTATGATCCGGCGTTCGCTTACGAGGTGGCGGCGATTGTTTGCGACGGGATGAGGCGGATGTTCGAGGAGGGGGAGGAGATCCTGTATTACCTTTGCCTGTATAATGAGAAGTGCGCGATGCCGCCAATGCCGGCCGGTTGCGAGGAGGGGATCATCAAGGGGCTGTACAAGTTCAGGGCCGGCCCGGAGGGCAAAAAGCACAAGGCGCAAATTTTGGGGAGCGGGAGCATCATTCGCTCGGCGTTGAGGGCGCAGGAGCTGCTGGGGGAGAGATATGACGTGTCGGCGGATGTGTGGAGCGCGACGTCGTATAAAAACCTGCGCAACGAGGCGTTGCTGGCGGAGAGATGGAACATGCTGCATCCGTGCGAGCCGGCGCGGAAGCCGTACGTGCGGCAGGCGCTGGAAAAGGAAGGAGGCCCGTTCGTGGCGGTATCCGATTACATGAAGATGGTGCCCGATCAGATCGCCAAATGGGTGCCGGGGGGCTTGACGACGCTGGGGACGGATGGTTTTGGGCGGAGCGAAACGCGCGCGCGGCTGCGGCGTTTTTTTGAAATTGACGGGCCCTGCACGGCGCTGGGGGTGTTGCACGCGCTGTCGCAACGCGGGGAAATCAGGCGGGAGGCGGTTGCGCGGGCGATCCAGGAGTTGGGGATTGATCCGGAGAAGTGGTTTCCCCAATTGACAGCGGTTTAAAGCAGAGTCAAAAGAGTATTACTTGACATGAAACGTTTCACCCGTCTGATGGCGAGTCTTTGGTTGTCAGCCTTTCCCGTGGCGGTTTTGGCCCAGGGGCTTGCCTCGCCGGGAGCGGCGCTGCAACATCGCTACAGCTTCAACGGCGACGCCAAGGATTCCGCGGGCCACGCTGACGGGACCCTGGAAGGGGCGGCGGTGATCCGCGGCGGCCAGGTCCATCTGGATGGCACGCCGGGCACTTACGTCAATCTGCCGGGGGGACTGATCGTCGGCGACAAGGCGGTGACGTTTGAATTCTGGGCCAGCCTGGGCACCAACCGCAGTTGGTGCCGCGTCTTCGACCAGGGATCGGACACGATGGTGAACGGAGGTCGGCTGGACCTCTATTTCTGTCCCCACAGCGGGGCGCGGGACTTTCGCCTTACCGTGATGGATCCCAATCCGACCGAGCGGGTGATCCACGTCGGCGGCAATCTTGACAACCAGACCAATCTTTATGTGGCCTGCGTCCTGGATCCTGCGACCGGCTTTATGGGAATATACACCAACGGCATCCTGGCCGTGTCCACCAACAACCTGACCTCCTTGGCGAGCGTGGCCACCAACCGCTTCTACTTGGGCCGCTCGCTCTTCCCAACCGACCCGACGCTGAACGGTTCCATTGACGAATTCCGCATCTACAACGCCGCGCTAAGCGCCGCCCAAATAGCTGACAGCTTCAAAAACGGCCCGGACGCCGTCCTTAAAGGATCAAGGTAACACCCGAACAAGGCTCGTCGAGGGCGCGGCCCGGAGGGGGCGCACGAATGGAATTTCAGCGCAGAAAGAGTTTTTCAGTTTCGCGGGTGACCGGCTCCAGGTCGCGCAGCAGTTTGTCCCAATCCACAGGGAGGCCGGTCGCGGCGACGGCGGGGTCCAGGGTGGCGCCTTCCAGGGCGCGGGCCTGAACGAGGCTGCGGGAAACGGCAGGGTCGCGGAGGAAATCGAAGAATATTTGCGCGGCTTGGGGATGGGGACAGTTTTTGACCACGCCCACGGTGTTGGGAAGATAGAGGGTTTCGGAAGTCACGGGCAGGGGCAGCACGGGCAGGCCTTCGCGTTGGGCGTCGGCGATGTCGTCGGAATCGGCCCAGCCGATCCAGGCTTCGCCGCGAGCCACTTGTTTGACGACGACGGAGTTGCCGTCCACGACGAAGGGGTTGTTGGCGAGGAGGGCGCGGCACCAATTCTGCCAGGCGGCGTCGCCCCAAAGCTGGCGGAGGGCGTGGAAATGGGTGGCGGTGGTGCCAAAAAGGGGCATGGCGAGGGCGACTTTATGGAACCAGATTTTGTTGGTGAGGTCGCTGAAGGAGCGGGGCGCGGCGGGCAGGGTGAGGAAGTTGGTGTTGATGAGCAAGCGCCGGGTGCGGTAGCCCAGAGGGGCCCAGGCGTTGGTTTGGCGGAAGACGCCGCGGGAGGCCAGGTAGCGGGTGCGGAATTCCTCGTTGTTCCAAAAGACGTCGCATTGGGGGCTGTTTTGTTCGGCCAGCAGGCGGTTGACCAGGCCGACGGTTTTGACCGCCTCGCTGTCATAGACGGGTTGAACGCGGATGCCGGTTTGCCTTTCGAATTGCTTGAGAATCGGCTCGGCATAGATTTCATCCTGCGAGGTGTAAACCACGAGGACCCGGGTCTGATGGGGATGGCAGGCGGGCAGGAGCAGGAGGAGGAGGAGGGAAAAGAGGAGCGGAGTTGTTTTCATGCGCGGGGCGGATAGTAGGCGGAGCCGGGCGGAGAGGCGAGGGTGAATTGCGGGGCGAGGCGGATTCGGACGCATATCACTTTCTTGGGTGCTGTTGTGTCGTGGACTGGATTCGAGCGATTGAAACGATTGAGCATTGGTCATCGAGAATTTGTCATTTGTCATGTAAACACCTGCGGGATGACGCCCCAGCAACTCTCCGAGCGATTGTGGCAGTTTGCGGCCCGCATCGCCAAGGTGGTGGACGCGCTGCCGGAAACCCGTGTGGGCCGGCACGTCGCCGGCCAGATCGTCCGCAGCGGGATCGCGGCGGCGCCAAACTACGATGAAGCCGTTCCGAGGAGAGCCGCGCGGATTTCGTTCACAAGGTCAATTCTCAATTGAAAGGTCCGAAATCTTAAGGCGCTTCTTCGCCGACAGGAGTCACCCAAAAAAGTGAAATGCTGCCGGCGGATTCAAATCGCGTTTTGGCCCGGCATGGGGGGAGGGATTAAGATGAGGAATGAAGGAGAGAGGATGGGCGCGGTTTTTGATTTGAATTTGGAGTTTCCGCCATAGAATCAGGGCATGAACAATCAAGTGGCTGGATTTACGAAGGAGGATCCGTGGCGCATTTTTCGGATCATGGCGGAGTTCGTGGAATCGTTTGAGGTGCTCTCAGAGGTGGGGCCGGCGGTGACGGTTTTCGGCTCGGCCCGCACGCCGCCGGGGGATCCTTGCTACCGGGCGGCCGTGACGCTGGCCAAGGGGCTGGCCAAGAACCACCTGGCGGTGATCACCGGAGGGGGACCGGGGATCATGGAGGCGGCCAACCGCGGGGCGGCGCAGGGCGGGGGGAAATCGGTGGGATTGAACATTGAGCTGCCGTTTGAGCAGAAGGGCAACCGGTTTGCCAACGTGCCGATTCATTTTCATTATTTTTTCTCGCGCAAGGTCTGTTTTGTAAAGTATAGTGTTGGGTTTGTCTTTCTGCCGGGCGGATTTGGGACGCTGGACGAGTTTTTTGAGGTGCTGACGCTGGTGCAGACGCAGAGGATACCGCGCTTTCCGCTGATCCTGTTTGGAAGGGGGTATTGGAACGGATTGTTGCGCTGGGCGAAAACGACGGTGGAGAAGGGGAAGTTCATCAGTCCGAACGACCTGGATTTGGTGACGGTGACGGACGATCCGGAGGAGGCGGTGCGGCTGATCCTGGATTACCTGCGGCGGGTCGGCCCGCCGGAAGCCACCCCGAAAACGATGTGAGAGGCGGCGCGGCCGGTTTTTCCCAATCGCCCGATGTACGAAGTCACGCGGCTTGAAAATGGATTGACGGTGGCCACGGCGGAGATGCCGCACATGGCGAGCGTAAGCGTGGGGATATGGGCCGGGGTGGGAGGGCGGCACGAGCCGGAGGGGATCAGCGGGATTTCGCATTTCATCGAGCATCTGCTTTTTAAAGGGACGAAACGGCGGACGGCGCGGGAGATCTCGGAGGCGGTGGAAGGGATCGGGGGCTACCTGAACGCCTTCACGAGCGAGGAGAACAGTTGTTTTTACGCCAAGGCGCGGCACGACCATTTTGAGGAGTTGGTGGAGGTGCTGATGGATATGTATCTGGACTCGATGTTCGATCCGGAGGAGATCGCCAAGGAACGGGAGGTGATCAAGGAGGAATTGGCGATGTACATGGATCAGCCGCAGCAGTACGTGCAGGAATTGTTCAACGCCACACTCTGGCCAGGGCAGCCGCTGGGGCGGTCCATCACCGGCACGGAGAAGACGCTGGACGCGATTTCGCGCAGGGAGATCGTGGATTTTCAAAGGAGGCACTATACGGCGGCGGGCACGGTGATCGCGGCGGCGGGACGGCTGCAACACCGGCAGGCGCTCAAAGCGGTGGCGGGCTACGCGGCCAGATTTGGGCGCGGGCCGCGCGCGCGGTTTCTGCCCGCCACGGCGGCGCAAGACGGGCCGGTGGCGAGGCTGCACCGGAAGAAAACCGAGCAGACGCAAATGGCATTCGGGGTGCGGGCGTGCTCGCGGCATCACCCGCGGCGATTCGCGCTGCGGCTGCTCAACGCGGTGCTGGGGGAGAACATGAGTTCGCGGCTCTTCCAAAGCGTGCGGGAGGAACAGGGGCTGGCGTATTCGATTTACAGCGCGAACAGTTACTTCGAGGACACCGGGGACCTGGTGGTATCGGCCGGGCTGGACCTGGGGAATCTTGAAAAGACGCTCAAGATCATTGCGGGGGAGTTGAAGCGCTTGAGGGAAGAACTGGTGCCGGGGGCGGAGCTGGAGCGGGCGCGGGATTATTTGACGGGGCAACTGGATTTGAGCCTGGAAAACAGCGAGAACCAAATGATCTGGGCCGGGGAACAGTGGCTGGGCTACGGGAGAATCTTTCCGCCGGAGCGTGTCAAGCAATGTTGGAGGGAGGTCCGGCCGGCGGAGGTGCGCGCGGCGGCGCGGGAGTTTGCGCGGCCGGAGCAATTCAACCTGGCGCTGGTCAGCCCGCTGAAATCGTGCCGGGGAGTGGAGAAGCTGCTGGGGGTGCGGGTGCGCGGCAAATGACATTCCGGCCGCGGCCGGGGAGTTTGTGAGCTTGCGCCGTTTTGGCCGGCGCAGCGAGCCGGAGGAGCGGGAGCGTGGCCAATTCTTACTGCATGGCGGCGGCGATGGCATTCCACCACTGGGCATGAAGTTCGGCCACGGGCCAGCTGAATTGGGCGGCGTGAGTTTTGACGGACAGGCTGTCGCCACCCACGAGGCCGAGTTGGGTGGCGCTGACTTCCATGATGCGGGCGCGTTGGAGAACTTTGACGACGTCCAGCGGGGCGATGGAGATGAGGACGCGGCTTTGGGTCTCGCCGAAAAGCAAGGCGTCGAGGCGCAGGGGCGGGAGGGCGGACAAATCAATCCGGGCGCCGATGAGGCGAGGGGTGTCGCGGGCGATTTGGCAGGAGACGCAGCATTCGGCCAGGGCGACGGCGAGGCCGCCTTCGCTGCAATCGTGGGCGCTTTTGACCAGGCCGGAAAAAATGAAACCGAGGAGGGTGTTGTGGAGCCGGCACTCTTTTTCCAGCTCGCACCGGGGCGGGAGGCCGGTTTTCAGGCCGTGGATGAGCTGCAAGCAGGCGGAGCCGCCCAGGCCGAGGAGGGGGTCGGAGTTGTCAACAATATCGCCGAGGAGGAGGATGACGTCGCCCGGGTCCTTGAACCATTGGGTGGTGATGTGGGCCGGCTCTTCGATGAGGCCGGCCAGGGCGACGGTGGGGGTGGGGTCTATGGGGCCGTTGGGGCTTTGGTTGTAGAGGCTGCAGTTGCCGCCGGTGACCGGCACGCGGAAGGCGCGGCAGGCTTCGGCCAGGCCACGGACGGATTCCTGCAACTGCCAGAAAAGTTCGGGATCGTAGGGGTTGGCGAAATTCAGATTGTCGGTCGCGCCCAATGGGACGGCGCCGGAACAGGCCAGGTTGCGGGCGGCTTCGGCCACGGCGATCTTGCCTCCTTCGAAGGGGTCCAGGAAGACGTAAGAGGCGTTGCAATCCACTGTCAGGGCGATGAGTTTTTCCACGGCGGGGCGGGCGGCGGCGCCGGTTCCGGCGGGCAGGGAATCTTCTTTGATGCGAAGGACGGCCGCGTCGGAGCCGGGGCAGACGACGGAGCCGTCGCGGACCATGTGATCGAATTGGCGATAGACCCAGTTTTTGGAAGCGATGCCCGGCCAGGCCAGGAGCCGGCCCAGGGCGGAGGCCGGGTCCTGGAGTTCCGGGACTGCGGCCAGGGTGAATTGGCGGACGGCTTTGAGGCAGGCGGGTTCCCGGGCTTCGCGGTGATAGACCGGGGCCTGGTCGGCGAGTTGTTTGGCGGGAATATCCACCACCACCCGGCCGGCGGAGGTGACGACCATGCGGCCGGTGTCGGTGACGCGGCCGATTTGCGCCCAGGGGAGGTCCCATTTGTCAAATATATTTTTGACCTCCTCTTCGCGGCCGGCGTGGACGATGATGAGCATGCGTTCCTGGGACTCACTGAGCATGATTTCGTAAGGGGTCATGTCCGGGGCGCGCTGGGGGACATTGGCCAATTCGATTTCGATGCCGGTGCCGGCGCGGGCGGCGGTCTCGCAGGTGGAACAGGTGAGGCCGGCGGCGCCCATGTCCTGGATTCCGGAGACGGCGCCGGTGGCCAGGAGTTCGAGGCAGGCTTCGCAGACGAGTTTTTCCATGAAGGGATCGCCGACTTGGACGGCGCCACGCTGCTGGCTAGCGGTTTCCTCGGTCAAGTCGCGCGAGGCGAAGGCGGCGCCGGCCAATCCGTCGCGGCCGGTGGCGGGGCCGACGTAGAAGACGGGATTGCCCAGGCCTTTGGCCGCGCCGCGGGCGATTTGCTCATGACGGAGCACGCCGAGGCAAAAGACGTTGACGAGCGGGTTGCCTTCGTAGGATTTGTCAAAATAGATTTCGCCGGCGATGGTGGGGATGCCGAAGCAATTGCCGTAATGGGCGATGCCGTTGACCACGCCGGCAAAAAGGCGGCGATTGTTTGCCAGGGCGGCATGGCCGTTGGCGGCGGGCGGGCCGGGCGGCGGAGTGATGGGGCCGAACCGCAAGGAATCCATCGCGCAAACGGGCCGGGCGCCCATGGTGAAGATGTCGCGGATAATGCCGCCGACGCCGGTCGCCGCGCCCTGGAACGGCTCGACCGCGCTGGGATGATTGTGGGACTCGATTTTGAAGGCGATGGCCAGGCCGTCGCCGATGTCAATGACCCCGGCGTTTTCCTCGCCGGCGCCGACAAGAATGCGCGGGGACTTGGTGGGGAAGGTTTTCAGGAGGGGGCGGGTGTTTTTGTAGGAGCAATGCTCGCTCCACATGACGGAGAAGACGCCCAGTTCGGTGTAGCTGGGGACGCGGCCCAGAATGGCTTTGATCTTTTCGTATTCCTCGGGAGATAGGTTATGCTGTTGGATCAACTCAGGGGTGATGGCGGGTTCGGTCATGGAATTTTGAAATGGGATATTCGGCGAATCCTACGGCCAACGCAAGAGCCTTCACGATTGCGGGTAAATTGGCCTGAATTCTGCAATCATAAGCACTTTGCTAAGGATTCGTTTTTTGCGGTGAAACCTGCTTTTTTACTTTGACTGGGTTTGACGCGCCTTCGCTTCCTCATTCGCTAAAGCCATGGAGGACAGGAAGTTACGGCGCGGCAGGCAGGAGGGGTTGATTGGCGGCAATTTTGGCGACCGGCAGGCCAAATCCCGACTTGAATTGTAGAGATTGGATTTGTTGGGATTTTGTCGTTGCTCATGGAAGCCTGGGTTGGTTTTTCATGGTCCGAGTTTTCATTTTTGGTTTGATTGAATCACAGATTTGGGAAAATGTCATTCCCACGGTGGTAACGATTTGCATTTGGTGGTTTTTGATGGAAGCGTCTGGGGTTTAGGTTGTTGCGGTTGAGAAGTGAGTTTTGGAGGGTGGCCATTACAAAAATAGTTTTGGGAAGAGACTGAAAAAGCTGCCAAACGGTTGAAGAAAAGACTCAATGAACTGAATATTGAAACCGGCGAACTTAGAAACGACGCGGCAGACAGAAAACCCCCAAGCGCGGCAGGAGGCGTGGGTTTGCGTTTTTCTGGCGCTGGCGGTCCTGGCGGTGTTCGGACAGACGGCGGGGTTCGGGTTCGTCAATTACGATGATGATGTGTATGTGTATGAGAACGCGAAGGTGACGAGCGGTCTGACGATGAAGGGAATGGCCTGGGTATTGAGTCACGCGGAGTGCCATTTCTACCACCCGCTGACGATGATTTCGCTGATGCTGGATAATCAACTGCACGGGCTTCACGCCGGCGGGTATCATCTGACCAATGTCCTCCTGCACGGGGCATCGTCGGTGCTGCTGTTCCTGATTTTGAGGCGGATGACCGGAGCGCTTTGGCGGAGCGCGTTCGTGGCGGCGGTGTTTGCCATCCATCCGTTGCGGGTGGAGTCGGTGGCGTGGGTGGCGGAGCGCAAGGATGTGCTTGCCACGTTCTTCTTCATGCTCACGCTGGGGGCTTATGTCCGCTATGCGCGCCACCCAGACTCGCCGGGGCGTTACTTGGCGGTGGCGGGTTTTTTCGTGACGGGCCTGCTGTGCAAGCCGACGGCGGTGACGCTGCCGCTGGTGCTGTTGTTGCTGGATTATTGGCCGCTGGGGCGAATGGCAAAGGCAAACCGGAAGGCCGAAAGCAGCAAGCAGAAACCGGATAGCGGAGAGCAGAGAAGCGCAGGTGTTCCGTTTTGGGAGTTGGTCAAGGAGAAGATTCCTCTGCTGGTTTTGGCGGCGCTGGCAAGCGTGGCGACTTATTTTGCGGTGGGGAAAGCGGTGAAGTCTGTGGCCCAGATTCCCATCCCTGTGCGGATCGGCAACCTTTTGGTTTCTTACGTGATTTATCTGCGGCAGATGGTGTGGCCGTCGGGGCTGGCGGCGTTGTATCCGTATCCGGAGAAGAATTATCCAGTGTGGGAAATTGCGGCGGCGTTTGTCGTGCTGGCGGGGGTGACTGGAGTGGTTTTGGCGCTTAGGGGCAAGCGTCCGTGGCTTATGGTGGACTGGTTCTGGTATCTGGGAATGCTGGTTCCGGTGATCGGGATAGTTCAGGTGGGCGGTTTTGCGCACGCGGATCGGAACACCTACTTGCCGCAAATCGGGTTGAATCTGATGTTGACGTGGGCGGCAGCGGAGATGACCCGTGGTTGGCGCCATCGGCGCGTGGCGCGAGCCGGATTGTCCGGCGCGATCCTGGCTGTCTTGATTTATTGTGCCGAGGCCCAGACTTACTATTGGCGGGAGAGCGAATCGCTGTGGAGGCACACGCTATCCTGCACGTCCGGCAACACGGTCGCCGAGAGCAACCTGGGGGACGCGCTTTTCCTGAAGGGAGAGAAGGAGGAGGCCGTCGCGCAATACCGGAAGGCGCTGGAGATCAATCCAGATTATGAGCTGGCGCGGAACAACCTGGGATTTGTTTTGTTCAAGAAGGGAGAGTTGGAGGGAGCCATCGCGGAATACCGCAAGGCGCTGGAAATCCAGCCCGATGACACGGAGGCCCACTACAGACTGGGGATTGCCCTGGCCGGGAAGGGAGACAGCAAGGGAGCCATCGCGCAATTCGAGAAGGCGTTGGAAATCAACCCCGGCTATGCGGAAGCGGACAACGACCTAGGCACGACACTGTGCAGCCAGGGACGGGTGGAGGAAGGCATCGCGCGCTACCGCAAGGCGCTGGAACTCAAGCCCGGCTATGCCGACGCCCATCTGAATTTAGGGGTTGCGCTGACGAAGAGGGGGCAAATGGAGGAAGCCATCGGGCAATTGGAAAAGGCCCTGGAAATCAACCCCGGCTGCGCGGAAGCGGAGAATGACGTTGGGATGATTCTGTTCGGCCAGGGACGGGTGGAGGAAGCGGTGGGGCGCTACCGCAAGGCGCTGGAACTGAAGCCTGATTTGGCGGAAGCCCGCTACAACCTGGGCACTGCCCTCCTGGGAGAAGGCGATTTGGAGGGAGCCATTGCGTGCTATCGGCAAACGATAAGAATCAACCCCCGCTCCGCCGAGGCCCGCGCCAATCTCGGGGTGGCTTTGTTGAAGAAAGGGGAAACCAAGGAAGCCATTGATTGCTGGCAAGAGGCCCTGGAAATCAACCGCGACCAGATCCCGGTGCTGAACAACCTGGCGTGGGCGCTGGCAACGACAGCGGACGCCGCGCTGCGCAACGGCGCAAGAGCCGTGGCGCTGGCCGCAGAGGCCGACAAGTCGAGCGGAGGCGGCAATGCGATGATTCTGCGCACCTTGGCGGCGGCTTACGCGGAAGAAGGGAGTTATGGGCTGGCAGAGGCCACAGCCCGGCGCGCTGTGGAGTTGGCGGTGGCGCAAAAGAACGACACGCTGGCCGCCACGTTGCAAAAGGAGATCGAGCTCTACGTGGCGGAGAGGCCGGCGCGAGAGGGCGCGACAAAGGGAAGCGAGATGGCACGACCCAAGGAAGCGCCCCAAAGGGGCGAACCAACTGAGCGAGAAGCGCCGCGGTGATTTTCTGCTTATGCGGCCTGGGCGGGTTTGTTTTGGAGCCAGGAAAGCAGGCTCTCAAAAATCAAGCGGCCATCAGCGCCACCCAGGATCGGCTCGCTGGCGCGCTCCGGGTGGGGCATCAGGCCGGCGACGTTGCGGGCCTGGTTGCAGATGCCGGCGATGTTGCGCAAGGAGCCGTTGGGGTTGGCCTGATCGGTCTGCGCGCCGGCGGCGTTGACGTACTGCCAGAGGATTTGGCGTCCGGCCTGGAGTTGTTCCAGGGCGGCGTCGTCGGCGAAGTAACAGCCTTCGCCGTGGGCGATGGGCAGGCGGAGGATTTTGCCTTCGGGAATCTGGTTGGAAAACGGGGAGTCGCGCGAGGCGGTTTTGAGGAAGATGTGCTCGCAGCGGAATTGGAGGGAGCGGTTGCGAATCAAGGCGCCGGGGAGCAGGCCGGCTTCGCAGAGGATTTGAAAGCCGTTGCAGATGCCCAGCACCGGGCCGCCCCGGGCGGCGAAGGCCTGGACGGCGCGCATGATGGGGCTGAAGCGGGCGATGGCGCCGGTGCGCAAATAATCGCCGTAGCTGAAGCCGCCGGGAATGATGACGGCGTCAAAGCCGGCGAGGGAATTGTCCTTGTGCCAGAGGAGGCGGGCGGAATGGCCGAGGACGTTTTTGAGGACATGGAGGGCGTCCTGGTCGCAGTTGGAGGCTGGGAATTGGAGGACGGCGAAGTTCATTCGATCTCCATGGAATAATCCTCGATGACGGGATTGCTCAAGAAATTGTGGCAGGCATCGTCGAGCTGCCGGCGCCAGGATTCCTTGTCGCCGGCGGGCAGTTCGATCTCCAGGTATTTGCCAACGTGGACGGCACCGATGCCTTTGTAGCCCATTTGTTCCAAGGCGTTGGCGACGGTTTTGCCTTGCGGGTCAAGCACGGCCTTTTTGGGTGTGATGATTATTTTTGCTTTCATGCCAATCGAACGGAAGGATGTTGGGTGAAGAAGTTGAGCCGCGCCAGTTTTATTTGGAGGGGGGGGGTTGGTGTTTTGGGGTTCTCATAATCGTAATCGTAGTCTCCCCGTCACATTAGGATTAGGATTGGGATTCGGGTTAGGATTAGGATTAAGATTAGGATTATGATGAGGAGTCGGAAAAAGGCGCTCGCGGCGCGGGGATGCATCCGGTTGCGCGGGGTGCGGCAGAATAATTTGAAGGATATTGACCTGGATGTGCCGCTGGGCCGGCTGGTGGTGATCTCGGGGCTGAGCGGGTCGGGCAAATCGTCGCTGGCGTTTGAGACGCTGTTCGCGGAGGGCCAGAGGCGCTATATTGAAACTTTTTCACCTTACGCGCGGCAATTCCTGGACCGGATGGACAAGCCGCAGGCGCGCCGCATCGAGGGGATTCCGCCGGCCATCGCCATTGAGCAACGGAACAGCGTCAAATCCACCCGCTCCACGGTGGGGACGCTGACGGAGATCACCGATTACGCGAAGGTTTTCTGGGCGGGTTTGGCAAGGCTGCATTGCCGGCAATGCGGGAAGCCGGTAGCCAAGGAACCGCCGCAGAAGGTCTGGGAGGCGCTGCTCGCGGAGGCGCCGGAGGGAGAAGCGCTGGTGACTTTCGGGCTGGCGTTGAGCGAGAAGTTTTCTTTGGAGGAATCGCTGGGGTTGGTGGCGCGGCAAGGGTATCAGCGTCTGCTGCTGGGGGGCGTGGTGGTGGCGCTGGACCAGGCGCTGGCGCGGATGAATGCCGCGCGGCCCGCGCGGCTGACGGTGGTCCAGGACCGGGTGAAATTGAAGGAGTGGAACCGGGCGCGGTTTGTCGAAGCGTGCGAACAGGCGTATCATTTTGGCAAGGGAAAGCTGGCGGCGCATCTGTTGGCCCCGGGAACCGGAGAAGTGGCCGCGACAAGAATGTTTTCCAGCGGTTTGCACTGCGCGGCGTGCGACCTTGAATACCGGGAGCCTTCGCCCGCCTTGTTCAGCTTCAATCATCCGGTGGGGGCGTGCCCAAGCTGCCGGGGTTTCGGGCGTGTGATTGCGATTGATTACGATGCGGCGATTCCGGACCGGGGGAAAACTTTGGCGGGTGGCGCGGTCAAACCGTGGCAAACAAAAACCGGAGCGGAATGCCAGGCGGACATGGTAAGATTCGCGAAAAAGCGCAAGGCGCCGTTGGATGTGCCTTTCCGGGATCTGCCAAAAGAATTGCAGAACTGGGTGATCGAGGGGGACGCTGGTTATGGAAAGGATAAGGAGCATGAATGGCTGCGGGCGTGGTACGGGGTGAAAGGTTATTTTCGCTGGCTGGAATCCAAGGCTTACAAGATGCATGTGCGAGTGCTGCTGGCGCGCTATCGGCGCTATGAAACGTGTCCGGATTGCCACGGGACGCGGTTTCAGCCCGAGGCGCTGCTTTACAAGGTGGCGGCGCCGGGGGGCGGGGAGGGGGCGACGCTGGCGGACTTTTACCGGCTGCCGGCGCGACAGGCGCTGGATTTTGTCAATGCGCTGGCCGCGACGCGGGCGGAGGGCAAGGTGATGGACCCGCAGGGGCTGGCCTTGGAGGAAGTGCGCTCGCGGCTGGGATACTTGGTGGAGGCCGGGCTGGGCTATTTGAGCCTGGACCGGATGACGCGTTCGCTTTCTGGCGGGGAAACGGAACGGGTGAATCTGACGACGTGCCTGGGTTCGCGGCTGGTGAACACGTTGTTTGTGCTGGACGAGCCGAGTGTGGGGTTGCATCCGCGCGACACGGAGCGGCTGACGGGCATTGTGCGGCGGCTGCGCGACGCGGGGAACACGGTGGTGGTGGTGGAGCATGAGGCGGGGGTGATGCGCGCGGCGGATCAAATCATTGATCTAGGCCCCGGGCATGGGGAGTCGGGCGGGGAGGTGGTTTTTCAAGGGACTTTCGAGGAAATTTTGCGCGCGCCGCAGTCGCTGACCGGGCAATATCTGGCGGGGAAGAAGCGGATCGAAGTGCCGGCGCGGCGTCCGGTTTCCCTGGGGAAGGCAAAGGATGGCGCGGCCACGGCGGCGCTGATTGTGCGGGGGGCGAGGTTGCACAATTTGAAGGGTCTGACGGTGAGGATTCCGCTGGGCCGGTTTGTTTGCGTGACGGGGGTGAGCGGCTCCGGCAAGAGCACGCTGGTGCGCGAGGCGCTGTGGCCCGCTTTGCAGGAGCGGCTGGAGGGTCGCCCGCCAGCGGCGCCCGACGGGGAGGAGGAAACGGACGGGACGCCGCTGGTGAAAGGGCCGGTGGCCGCAGGGCTTGTGCTCGAAGGGTGGGAGAGCTTGGGCGGGGTGGTGGCGGTGGACCAGTCTTTGCTGGGCCGCACGCCGCGTTCCAACCCGGCTGTGTATATTGGAGCGTTCGACGAGATTCGGGAGATGTTCGCGCAAACCGTCGCGGCGCGTCAACGGGGGCTGGGCGCCAGCTCGTTTAGTTTCAATTCCGCGCAAGGGCAGTGCGAACGCTGCCGCGGGGCGGGGTTTGAAAAGATAGAGATGCAGTTTTTGAGCGATGTGTATGTGCGCTGCCCGGAATGCAATGGGCGGCGATATCGGCCGCACATTTTGGAAGTGATGGCGAAGCCCGCCCGGCATTGCGCCTGGAATATCGCTGATTTGCTGGAGGCAACAGTGGATGAGGCGGTGGAATTTCTGCGATGCTTCGGCCCATCGCGTCCGGCGACGCAGGCGGCGGGGAGTTTGAAGCTTTTGCAGGAGGTGGGGCTGGGATATGTGCGGCTGGGCCAGCCGATTAACACCTTGTCGGGCGGGGAAAGCCAGCGGCTCAAGTTGGTGAGCCATCTGGCGGGGGTGGAAAAGGTTGAAGGCGGAAGGATGAAGGATGAAATGGTCGGAGGAGCCAGTAGGAAGGCGGGGGAGGAGAAATGGAGGGAGAAAAGGAGGCTGTTTATTTTTGATGAGCCGACGACGGGCTTGCATTTTGACGATGTGCGGGTGTTGCTGAAGGTTTTTCAACGGCTGGTGGGCGTGGGGCATTCTGTGGTGGTGATCGAGCATAACCTGGATGTGATAAAATCGGCTGATTGGGTGATTGACCTCGGCCCGGAAGGGGGAGAGGAGGGCGGTGAAATTGTGGCTGAAGGGACGCCGGAAATGGTGGCTGGGTTGGCGAGGAGTCACACTGGCAAGGCATTGGCGGAGGTTTTGGAGAGATAATGGCTGGAAAAGGTCACAAATGGGCCAAATGGAGCATGGAAACGGCACTTATGTGAACGATAACGTTAACGCTGTATATTTTTCGTAAGCTGTTCGTTTTCAGAGATTAGCGAAATAAACGCGGCGAAGTTTGGCAGATTTTCGCAAATTATTGCATTTCCGGCTTTGACAATCAGGTTACAGTATGTATTCTAATGCGGCAGCGGCGGGTCTGAGGTGTGGAGTCGGGCATGTTGGATTGGGAGTGCCGAAGTGGAAGAACCGCGATTTTTGCAGGATTTTTGCTGGATTTGATAAACGGCAATTTTTGCCGTCATTAATGAACCCAAATCCTGAAGAGGTGTCAGAATAATATGTTGAGAAAGAGAATCAATCTGATTAAGGGCCAAGGCGTTGCGAAATCGATTTCAAGTTCTGGAAAGAAAGGGGCGCTGGCCAAGAAGGCGCGTTTTAGCTTTGAGCCTCAGACGGATGGGAAGACCAATTGCAAGAACGGCGCCAACGGCCACGGCAACGGGCATAGCAGCAATGGGGATCATCCGGCCAGGGTGTCCGAGCCGCATGTGATATTGCCGCAGGGAGCAGTGACGATTGATTCGCCTGTGATCGCCGAGAAGGTCAAGGAGTTGCTACGACTTGCAGCAGACCAGGGTTATCTGACTTACGATGACATTAATGACGCGCTGCCGGACGAGGTGGTGACGCCGGAAGTTTTGGATGGGGTCTATTCAAAGCTGCGCAGCTTTGAGGTGGAGATCGTTGAGGCGCCGGACTTGGAGCGCCCGAAACCCGCCGAGCCGGTGGAAGAGGAAGAAGAGAGCCGGCTGGATATATTGGACGACCCGGTGCAGATGTATCTGCGGCAAATGGGCAAGGTGCCATTGCTGACGCGGGAGCAGGAAGTGGAGATTTGCAAGCGCATCGAGGAGGGGGAAACAGAAGCGCGGCGCATTCTTTTTGCGTTCGGCTTCACCGGCAAGGAGCATGTGACGCTGGCGGAGAAGCTTTTGTCCGATCCGCCCCGGGAACGGTTTGACCGGGTGATCGTGGACAAGAAGGTGGAAAGCCGGGCGATTCATTTGTCGGCATTGCGCCGGCTGGTCAAGCGTGTCCGGGCGCTGGATTTGCAACTGGACAAGGCTTTCGACCACACACTGCCGAGCAACGGCAAGCCGGTTCCGCCCAAAGCGATGAAGGATTTTGAGCGGCTGAACAAGACGCTGCAAGCCAGCTTCGCGAAGTTTTTTTACAAGCCCAAAGTGGCCGAGGAAGTGATGCTGGTGTCGAACAACGTGTCGGACCAGATTCAGAGCACGTTGCGGCGGATCAACGAGCTGCAGCAAAAGCGCAAATCGGCGGCGACGATCAGCCAGCTTGGGGCGGAGCGGGCCAAATTGTCGGCGCTGGAGAAGTTTGTGAGAATGCCGCACGCGCAGTTTTTGGCGGCGCATGCGGAGATGAAAAAGGCCGCCGGGAGGGCCGATCAGGCCAAATGCGAAATGGCGGCGGCGAACCTGAGGCTGGTGATATCCATCGCCAAGAAGCACACCAACCGGGGACTGTCCTTTTTGGACCTGATTCAGGAGGGGAACATGGGCCTGATGAAGGGAGTGGAGAAATTCGAGTATCAGCGCGGCTACAAGTTTTCCACTTACGCGATCTGGTGGATCCGGCAGGCGATCACCCGGGCGGTGGCGGACCAGGCGCGCACGGTGCGCATCCCGGTGCATATGATAGAGGTGATCAACCGGCTGATGCGGGTGCAAAAGCGGCTGATGCAGGAATTGGGCCGGGAGGCGGAGCCGGAAGAGATCGCGGACGAACTGAACCTGCCGGTGGAGCGCGTGCGGGCGATATTGAAGATGGCGCAGCAATCGGTGTCGTTGCAGGCGCCGGTGGGCGACGGGGATGACGCGAGCGTGGGTGATTTTATCGAGGACAAGAAGGCGGCCAATCCGTCGGACGTAACGAGCTACAGCCTGCTCAAGGACACGTTGAGCGACGTGCTGGGGACGCTGACGGAGAGGGAGCGGCGGATCGTGGAGATGCGCTTCGGGCTGGTGGACGGCTACGAGCGGACGTTGGAGGAGATCGGGCGGCAATACAACGTGACGCGGGAGCGCATCCGGCAAATCGAGGCCAAGGCGCTGCGCAAGATGAGGCATCCCACCCGGCTGCGGCACCTGCAAGGATTCCTGGAGAGCGAGCAGACGATATTTCAGTAGAGGGAAGATAGCCCTACTGGACTTAGTTCTTCAGCAGAATTGGAGTAGTTCCTATGGCATTTTTGTCAGATGCAAAAAGCTTTTCCGCCAGTCTCACGAAGGATGGAAGAGTGGCTTTTGCCTACCTGATGGAGAACGCCGTTGGCTGTGCTCATGCAAAGGCGTGGCCCGATATCGAAGCGCACTTGATTCAGAAAGGAATCAACATGAGCAAAAACACTTTCCAAGCCTCTGTTATTAAGCCGAGCAGAGAGGGAAAAGTTTTTATCGGTTCCACAGATGTCGATTTCAAAGGTTACTTTATCATTGCGAAACTTGAGGATGCAGATGTCGTGCGCGCATGGTACAAAAAGCGAATTGCTAAGGAACGGTCGAATCTGGATAATCTTGAAAAGCTCATAAAAGAGGAGTGGAATGTCTGAGGCGGCCACCAGGCGGGGACAACGCTCCAGGGTCCGGTCACCCAGTTTGGAAGAGCACGATCCGATTGGTGTTCGTCCCTTTCGCATTATTATCGACGCCCCAGCAGTTGGCGGTTTTGGTGAACTTCTGGTCGTTGATTAAGATCAGGTCCGGCCGCAGCCCCGCTTCCAGGCCGCAGGCAAGGACTGTTTCCTCCAATTTGATTTTGCCGGAACGGACTTCGCCCACTTCAAACGCCAGATGAGCGCCCGGACGCAAGATCCTCCGCAGCTCCCGGAAAACCGCGGTCATTTCGGCTTGCCATTCCTCCAATTTGTTCGGCACGGTCAGCTTTACTCCTTTGGCGTCAATGCCGAGAAACCAGCAGCGCAGCCAGTTGTCGCCCGCATAATCCACCACGTCCAAAAACGGCGGCGAGGTGACCACCAGCGAGACCGAGCCGGCGGGGATTTGCGCGGTCGCATGAGCGGGCTGATGGAGCAGCAGACTTTTTTCCGCCACGCCGCGCAGCCGTGCGCGCGTGTTCGCGTCGCAATCTTTCAGGAGAATGCGGCTTTTCTTCAAAATCAAATCCGGCACGTTCCGGCGCGGGGGAGTTTGGGCGCGGGCGGCGTTGATTTTTCGCTGTGACTTCACGGACACCGCCTGGTTGGGCGGCAAGGTATAGACGGAAAAGAAGCCCGGCGAATGGCCGGTGAGCCGGTTGAGCGCCACCAGCGCAATCCATTCATCCAGCGGGTCCAATGGATTGCGTTGTCGCAAGTATTTTTTCAAAGCGGCGATTTCGCGCAAAGTTTGCGGATGGTAGAAAACCAGGAGGTCATCCGGGAATGGATCGTGATCGTTGAAATCAATCTCCGCGAGGCGGAGACGGACTTGTTCGAGCGTGGGCGGTCGGAGGCGGGGCCGCACCAAAACCAGGCTCAGCGGATTGACATCGCAGCCAAAGGGCACGCGCCCCAGGAGCGCGGCCTCCAGCAGCGTGGTGCCGCGGCCCATGAACGGGTCGTGGACGATGTCCCCCGGCTCGGTCAGGCGCTCGATGAAGAAGCGGGGCAGTTGGGGCTTGAAGCAGGCGCGGTAGGAGATCTCATGGAGGCGGCTGGCCGCGCGCTGTTTGGCCGTCCAGAATTCATTGATGAAGGTCGGCACGAGCAACGGTTTTCCGGAAACGCCGGCGGCGGGGGTTTCAGCCAGAAGGGTTTTTTTGCCAAAGTCCTGGAAGGCCAAGAGTTGTTCAGCGAACGGAGCCTTGAGGCTGGAGGCGGCCCTGGAAACCGGCTGAGGTCGCACCGCAAATTCAAATTCTAAATTCTCTTGCAACAACATCAGGGCAGCAGAGTAACAAGCTCCAGAATAGTTGTGCGAGAAATCTTTGGGCTCGCAGGATCGGGTGGCTGATGCGGGCTGCGCGCTTCCCAGGAGCAGAGACCGGAAAGGCAATGAGATGGTCCGGCGGCGTGCCTGGCGGTCAGCGCTCCGGTTCCGGCTTGTCCATCGGGCCCCGGGTGACGCCGAGTTGGTTGTGCAATTTCAATTCGCGCCAGAGTTGCGCGCCGGTGATCTCGCCCCGGAGCAGGCCGCGGTATCTGGCCACGGTGCGGGCGACCTCCTGCGGGTTTTCGTTGACAAACTCAATGCGAAAACGCCGGGCGCCCAGCGCCATGAGCCGGGCGACATATTCCGCCCCCGTTTGGGCGCGACCGTTGAAAACGGTGTTGCGGCAGCCGGCGTCGGCCTTGAGCGGGTGTTCGATGCCCACGCGGTCGCGGAGCAGCAGGGCGTGTTTGTCGCAGGGGCGGCCGCAGTTGGTGTAATCGGTGCCGCTGGTCAGAAAGGCGCAAAAGAGGCAGTGTTCCATGTGAAACATGGGCAGGTGCTGATGAATGGTGATCTCGAACCAATCGGGCGGGGCGGCTTGGAGCAGGGCCTCAAGCTGGGTGATGTTCAAATCGTAGGAGGCGGTCAGGCGTTCGAGGCCGAAATGAATTTTGAAATAATCGGCCGCCAGCCCATTGGCGACATTGAAGGAAAAATCCCCCACCCGGCGGCTGTCGGCAAAGAACTTGAGATCATCGTAGTTGCGCACCAGATAGCCGTCGGCGCCGGAGGAGCGGACTTGCCGCAAAATCCATTCGTCGCCCATTTTAAAAACGCGGGGAGGAGCGGCGAAAATGGCGGGTGGCTGAGGGCCGCTGAGGGTGGCTTGACGGAAGCGGCCCACGGCCTCGCGATATTTTTTTGGGTCTTCAAACTCGCAATAAACGGTCCGCACCTGGCAAGCCATGGCCGCGTCCAACTGCGCCAGGTTGCGCACCAGGACGATCAATTCCGGCTCGCCCGCGGCCGAGCGCGTCGCGCCGGAGTTGAACGGGGCCTGGGGCATCGGTTGTCCGCCCTCCGTCCATCTGCGGGGTTGTGCCCGCAAGTTTTCCAGGCGGGCCACCAGATTCCTTCTCATGCGGTTCAACTCGCTGGCGGGCAAAATGAGATCTCCTTTGAGCAAATTCTCCAACTCGCCCAAGAGGAAGGGAGTCCCGCCCAGGCGCCCCAGTTGTTCGCGCAGCTTTTCGGTGGTGAGCGGGCGGGTCTCGGCCCTGGCCAGAGGGAGGCTGGATTCCACCTGGGCCACGCGCCCCTGTTCGTCGCGGGCGAGCAAGGCCATGGGCGCGGCGGCGCGCCCCTGAACCTCCAGGGCGATGGGACGCCGGAACCGCGGCGCTTCTCCCGCGAAACTTTGGCGCAGACGGCGGGCCAATTGCGGATCGCTCGTCTTCCAAATCCTGTCGCCCACATGAATGCGGTCAAACTCCAGATCGCCCCGGCCAAAGCCGAGGAGATGGAGGGACCGGGCCGCCTCGACGCGATAGACGCGCCCGCCTTGCTCCTTCTCGTCGGGGTGTCCTGAGTCAAATACAATTCCGTCGCCCGCCTTGAGCGGGGCCTCCAGGCTGGCGAGCACCTTTTCCCCTTCCACGCGCCGGACGGTTCCGAGGAAGACGCCGCGTTTCTTGCCAAAACGGGCGTGGACCAGGCGCTGATGGTCGGGGCCGCCAAACCAGCCGGTGTGGAGGCCGCGCGAAAAGGCCATTTCCAGATCGTAGCGCGATTCGCCCGCGACGCGGGCCAGGCCTTCGGGGTCGGTCCAAACCTGGTCGAGCGCGCGGCGGTAAACGCGCGTGATGTTGGCCACGTACTCCGGGGATTTGAGCCGGCCCTCGATTTTGAGGGAGGCCACCCCGGCGCGCACGAGGTCCGGGAGCAGGGCCAAGCCGGCCAAATCGCGCGGGCTTAACAAATAGCGGCGGTCGCCCAGGGGCACGGGCCGGCCGTCGCAAAGCAAGTCGTAAGGCATGCGGCAGGCCTGGGCGCATTCGCCGCGATTGGCGGAACGCCCGCCGAGGGCTTCGCTGGTCAAACATTGGCCGGAGTAAGCCACGCACAAGGCGCCATGGACGAAGACTTCCAGCGGCAGCGAAGCGGCCCGGCCGCGAGTGATGGCGCCGATTTCCTTGACGGAACACTCGCGGGCCAGGACCACCAGACTGCAACCCAGTTCCCGCGCGAATTCCACGCCCGCCGCGCTGGTGACGGTCATCTGAGTGGAGGCGTGGATGGGAAAATCCGGGGAGAGCATGCGGATGAGGCGGCAGATGCCCACGTCCTGGACGATGGCGGCGTCCACGCCCGCGGCGATGATGGAGCGCAAGAACTGCCCGGCCGCCGCCATTTCGTTGGCGAAGACCAGGGTGTTGAAGGTGACATACCCCTTGACGCCGCGCCAGCGCAGGAACCGCATGAGGGCGGGCAGATCGGCTTCGGTGAAATTGCGGGCGCGCATGCGGGCGTTGAAGCGGTCGAGGCCGAAGTAAATGGCGTCGGCGCCATTTTCCACGGCGGCCTTGACGCAGTCCCAATCGCCGGCGGGAGCGAGGAGCTCCGGAAGGCGCGGCGCGGTGGCGGGATGGCCGGCGGCTTCGGCTTCCGTTCCAGGTTTCTCCAATGCGCTGTTTATGCCGCTTGGCATCAAGGAAGATTGTAGTTTGTTTGGGGAGGCAATGCCAATAGAATGGGGGCATGATTGCCTCGCGGACTGCAATGCGAGGTCCCGCCGGAGGTGCCGGGACCCGAATGCGCCCGGGAGTCGCGTGGCTTGGAGAGCACCCGGAGGTCTCAGTTCTGATCGTGGGCGGGGGCATCAACGGCATCGGCCTGCTGAGAGAGCTGGCGCTGCAGGGAATTGACGCGGTGCTGATCGAGAAGTCCGATTTCTGCGCGGGAACGAGCGCGGCGATGACGCGGGTGATTCACGGCGGCCTGCGATACTTGGAGAACGCGGAATTGCGCCTGGTGAGGGAGTCACTGCGTGAGCGAAACCGGCTGCTGAGCAACGCGCCCCACTACGTCAAGCCGCTGCCAACGACGATTCCGATTTTCAGTTGGACAGGGGGGATGATTCCTGCGATGCGGAATTTGCTGGGATGGCCCGCGAAGCCGGGGAATCGGGGGGCGCTTCTCATCAAGACCGGGCTGACGCTTTACGACTTGCTGGCCGGCGGCGAGTCCACGCTGCCAAAACACCGGTTCCGCTCCCGGCGCGCGGCGCTGGCGCAGCAGCCGGCGCTGAACCCCGAGGTGATTTGTACGGCGACCTACTACGACGCGAAAATCACGCATCCAGAAAGGTTGTGCCTTGAATTGGCCCAGGACGCGGAAGCGGCGTGTGCCGGGGCGCACGCGTTGAATTACGTGAGGCTGGAGAGCGCCGCGGGGGGCGCGGTGGCGCTGCGCGACGAGGTGTCCGGTCAGAGGTGCGAGGTGAGGCCGCGAGTGGTGGTCAACGCGACGGGGGCGTGGATTGATGGGACCAATCGGGGTCTGGGACGGGAGTCCTGTTTCATCGGAGGAACCAAAGGTTCGCACCTGGTTCTGGACCACCCCGAGCTGGTGGAAGCGACCGGGGAGGAGATGATCTACTTTGTGAACCGGGACGGTCGCATCTGCATTTTCTATGAGGTGTGCGGGAAGATTCTCGCCGGCGCGACGGACGTGCCGACCGAAGACCCGGAGGCGGTCTGCGACGAGGCTGAGGTGAACTACATTCTGGAAGCCATGCGGCTGGCGTTCCCTTCAATTCGAGTGGACCGGTCGCATGTGGTTTTTCGGTTCTGCGGCGTGCGCCCGTTGCCGCGGAGTGACGCGCTGACGCCCGGCCAGATCAGCCGCGACCACAGTTTTCCGGTGCTGGCGCCGGGCAACGGAGTTGATTTTCCGATTTACTCCCTGGTCGGCGGGAAGTGGACCACGTTCCGCGCGCTGGCGGAGCAAGTGGCCGATGAGATATTGCGATTTCTGGGGCGCGCGCGAATTTGCGATTCGGCGGGTATTCGGATCGGCGGAGGCAAGGGCTACCCCAGAATGCCCGAGAAGACAGGACTGCCCCGGCAGCGGTTGGCAACGCTGGTCGAACGGTATGGCACCGGAGCGGACCGAGTGGCCGCCTACCTGGAAGCAGGCCCGGATGCGCCGCTTGCCTGTCACAGCGGCTACTCGCGTCGAGAGATCGAATGGATGGCGGAGCAGGAGCGAGTGGTCCACCTGGATGACGTGATCCTGAGGCGGACGTTAATGGGGATGCTGGGAGAGGCGAGCCTGCCTTTGCTTGAAGAACTGGCAAGGATCATCTCGCCGGCGCTGGAGTGGTCGCAACAGGAGGCGGAGGCGGAGGTGGAACGAACCGTCCAACTTCTGTGGAGAGTTCACGGCGTGACGCTGGCCAAGTGATCGAAGTCGCCCTTGAGGTGGTCGTAGATGTCGCGAAAGACGTGGTAGGAGCGGGTGTACCTTTCGTGATTGGCCTGGTTGGGATCGAAGCGTCTGTCCAACTGCACCATCTCCAGGAGCGATTTTCGAACGTCAGGAAAGACTCCGACCCCCATTCCCGCCAGCACGGCGGCACCGAATGGGGAGCCGACCGAGGAGCGGGGCAGCAAGAGGGGAAGGCCCAACACGTCCGCCTTGATCTGATTCCAAAGGTCGCTGCGGCTGCAACCGCCCACGCTGCGAAGTTCCCGGACTTGGGCACCAGCCCGGAGGGCCACCTCGATGTTGTGGCGGAGGGCAAACGCGGTGCCCTCCAAGATGGAGCGCACCAGGGCGGCCTTGGGGGTGGCGAGCGAGAGACCGAAAAACACCCCGCGGGCATTGGTGTGCCAAAGGGGTGAGCGTTCCCCCATCATGTACGGCAGGAAGATAACCCCGCCGCTGCCCACCGGCACCTGGGCGGCCTGGCCGGTCAATAGATCGAATGCGTCGCCCTTGGCTTCGGAGGCGGCCTGGAGCTCCGGCTGCCCGAACTGATCGCGGAACCAGCGCAGGCAACCGCCCGAGGCGACCATGGCGCCCAGGAGCAGATGGATTCCCGGCAAGGCGTGCGGCATGGCGATGAGCGCAGGCTCCGTCAGGCCCCGATTATTCGGGATGATGACGACTGTGGAGGTTCCCGTCATTTCGGCGGCGATGCCCGGCTCGACGACGCCAACCTCCAAAGCCGCCGCGGCGCTGTCCACCGTCCCTACCATGACCGAGGTGCCCACGCGCAGCCCCGTGGCTTGGGCGGCCTGCTGGGTGAGTTCTCCCTGAACGGCGTGAGCAGGCATGACATTGGGGAATTGGGACGGCTCGACGCCGCAGGCGGAGCAGAGAGGCTGGGACCATTCCTGCTTGTGGTAGTCGCGCATTTGCAGGAGGACAGCATTGGATGGATCCAAGGTGAGCTGTCCGGTGAGCCGGTAGTTGATGTAGCCGTTGACTTGGACGAACTGCCAGGTCCGGCTCAGGATTTCGGGTTCGTGATTCCGCAGCCAGAGCAGCCGCGCGGCGACGTAGAGAGCGTCAGGGCGGTTGCCGGTTACCTGGTGGATTTGATCCGCGCCGATCAACCGGGCCAGTTGAAGAGTCTCCGCTTCGGCGCGCCGGTCCATCCAGATCATGGCCGGGCGCAAAGGCCTGCCGGAGTGGTCCAAGGGCAGGAGAGCGGGGGCCTGGCAACTGACGGCCAGGCCAAGAACCCTCTGGGCACCGTGCGGGACCTTGGCGAGGGCCTGATTGATGGCTGTGCAGGCGCCACTCCACCAATCGTCAGGATCTTGTTCAACCCAAGCGGGCCGGAGGTGGTGGAGCGGGTACTCCGCCTGGCCCAAGGCGTGAAGGCTTCCGCGCGGGTCCAGCAGCGCGGCCTTGACGGAACTGGTTCCGACATCTATGCCAAGGAGTAACGGTTCCATGTGTTTTTTCCGATGCGAGGCCTGGCGGAGAGCCTAAAAGGAGGCTCTAGCAACGACGATCAGGCCGGTCACGTAGAGCAGGAACATGAGGACCAGGAGCCAGTACACCCGCGCTCCGCCGCCGGCGAACTCCCTCCAAACCAGAACGCCCCAAAGTGCTCCGACCATGCTCGATCCTTGCCCGATGGCGTAGCTGATCGCCGGACCGACATGCAACTGTTCGGGCGCGCTGGCGGCCACCCAGTTGGAGAGCGAGCCGGCGATCCACATCATGCCGCCTATGATGCCGAGGAAATGCACCCGCGCGTTGCCTTTGAGATAGTCTCCGAAGGTGAGCCGCGAACCCTCAATCGGAAATCTTGTGAAGTAAAGATTGAAGAAGAAGACCGAAACCAGCACGCCGAGACTGAAGACGAACCCACCGGCGTAGGGTCCGAGACCTTTGTCGCCCTTCATGCCGATCTCGACCAGGGGGTAGAACATGCCCATGAGGATGCCGCCGATGACGGCGAGCTTGATGCCCTTCCAAGTGGCGGCCTTCCTGGCGGCCGCGTCGGCCTTGTCGCCGGCGGCACTCCTGCCGGCGGCGTGCGCGCGGTAGGCGATGGCGTCCACGATGATGGCGGCGACCACCAGGGCTACGCCGGCAAAGAGCAGCAAAGGATTGCCCTGGGGCTTGACCAGGTAGTTCCAGATGGTCCCCACCACCAGGGCCAGCCCAACGCCGATGGGGAAGCCGACTCCCATGCCCGCGACGGCAATAGCCCCAACGACGAGAATATTCGAGAGGTTGAAAATGACTCCGCCGGCGAATGCGGAGAGAATGTTGGTGTTGCCGGCGTGAGACAGATCCGCGATGAAGCGGAGGCCGTCCGATCCCCAGGTGCCGAAGGTCAACCCTGCGAGGGCCGCGCCCAAGGCGACCCCAATCGAGTAGTCATAGTAGAGGAGTTCAAAACGCCAGCCCTTGGTGAACTTGAGCACATTGGTCCAGGATCCCCAGCAAATCATGGTTAGAATGGTGAGCATCAGAACCACTGCGTAAGAGTGTGGCAAAGTCATAAGATTTCCTTTGGCTAGAACGGCATGCTTGCCGGGCAGTCTGGGCATTACTCGAAGGCGCGTCAAGATTATTTATCGCGACAGATTATTTATCGCGCGGCGTCGGCAGGGCTGGTTCATAAAGATGTGTCCGCGCCAACCTCCCGGCTTTTAGGAGTTTTGAAAGTCTCCCGGCTGAATTGTGCGGTTTTTGCAACCGGCGGATGCTATGGATAGTGAGGATGGTTGAGGATAAACAATTGATCCGCCAATACGCCGCCGAGCGGTCTGAGGCGGCTTTCGCGGAATTGGTGCGCCGCCATCTCAAAATGGTTTATGGGGCGGCGTTGCGGCAGGTCCACGGAGACACGCACCTGGCCGAGGATGTCGCGCAAACGGTTTTTGCCGATTTCGCACGCAAAGCCAAGACACTCCAGCACAGGGGCTGCATCGCCGGCTGGCTTTTTGTGAGCACGCGCTTTGCGGCGGCAAACGCCGTCCGCGCGGAAGCGCGCCGGCGGGCGCGGGAAAAGGAGGTGTTGGCCATGAATGAAATCGTCCCAAACGGGAATGAGGGCTGGAACGAATTGCGGCCGCTGATTGATGAGGCGCTGGGCGAGTTGGGGGAGACGGACCGCGAAGCCATCGTGCTGCGCTATTTCCAGTCGTATGAGTTTTCGCTCATTGGGGCGGCGCTGGGGGTGAAAGAAAACGCCGCGCGGATGAGGGTGGACCGGGCGCTGGAAAAGCTGCGGGTTGTCCTGCAAAAGCGGGGTTTGGCCGCCACGGGCGCGGGCTTGGGGGCGGCGCTGGCCGATACATCCGGGAGCGTCGTGCCGGTTCATTTGGCCGCGCATATCACGAGCGCGGACCTCGCCCAGACGGCCACAACGTCAGCCAGTTCCACCACCTCAATCCTAAAATTGCTTCTCATGAAAAAAATCGTCCTTGTCACAGCCGGAGCGCTCGGCGTGGCGCTCGCCACCGTGGTCGCCGTCAAAACTTTGACCAATTCGCCGCCTCGAACCACAGCAGCCGGGGTTGACGATTGGCTGAAAGAGGAGCCGGGTGTCAAAAAATTCCGGGCGGCACACAAGTTTGTTTCCGTGGGTCAGAACCAATCGCTGATCATGGGAGGATGGCCGGCGGAGGCCGGAAAGCACCTGCTGGTCTTCATCACTCCCACCATGATTGATTCCGCGGGAAAGAGGCTTGCCCCGCCATTCAGCGCAACAAGCCAGATCCTGCTGGACTCTAAATTCATTGAGGCGCCCGATCAAGTTTTCGCGGACCTCGGATTGCAAACTCTCTTTACGGAGCAAAACGACAGTAAAGAGGCGGTGCAATGTTCGGACGTCGAATTCCGCTCGTATATCCAGGCCATGCAGCAACATAGCGGCGCCGACCTCTTGTCGGCCCCGCGCGTCACTACCACTCTCGGAGTCGAGGCCCACCTGCCCATGCAAGAAACAGAGATGATCGCCGGGAAGGAGCATAAGCTAGGCCAGGAGGTTGATTTCTTGCCCACATTATCATCAGACGGAAAGTCCGTGGACATTCTCGTGATCTGTCTCTATAGGACGGACGCACCAAAAGTCGGTCAATAATAGACGGAGCTCACTTCCCGTCATCAGGCGGCAGGTCTTGCTCCTTTTCCGGTTTGCCCCAAGACATTTCGAGCTGGTCGAAAAGGAAGGCATAGGCGTCGGCCTCTTGGGCGATGCGTTCGTCCAGCGCGGTGCCGAAGCCATGCCCGGCGGAGGAAGTGGTGCGCAGATAGACCGGGGAGGGAAAGGGATCGCGGCTGGAGGCCTGGAGGCGGGCGGCCATTTTGCGGGAGTTGTAGGGATTGACGCGGCCGTCATTGTCGCCCGTCATCAATAACACGGCGGGATAGCGCGTGCCGTCCACGACGCGGTGGTACGGGGAGTAGGCGTAGAGGGCGTGGAATTGGTCCGGGTCCTGGACGGTGCCAAATTCGGTGACGTTGAAGGCGCCGTTAGGCTCCCGTTCGGCGCGGAGGGAATCGTAAATGCCGACGCGGGAGACGACGGCGCGGGCCAGGCCCGGATGCTGGGTGAGGAACGCGCCCATGAGCAAGCCGCCATTGCTGGCCCCTTCGACGGCGAGCCGGGAGGGCTGGGTGTACTTCTTGTCAATAAGATACTGCGCGCAGGCGGCGAAGTCGTCGAAGACGTTCTGTTTGTTGGTCAGACTGCCCGCCTTGTGCCATTCCTCGCCGAACTCGCCGCCGCCGCGCAGGCCGGCCACCACATAGATGCCGCCGTGATCGAGCCAAAGGCTGCGGACGGCGGAGAAGGCGGGGGCCAGGTTGACGCCGTAACCGCCGTAGCCGTAAAGCAGCACGGGGTTTTGGCCGTCGAGCCTGGTTTTTTTGCGGCGAAGGATGTTCATGGGGATTTTGGTTCCATCCCTGGACGTGGCGAATTCGCGGACGACTTCGTCCTGGCTGAAGTCGGCGGGCGATTTGGCGGCCAGGGCGGTGGCGCGGCATTTCCTGGTCGCGGCGTCGTAGCGCATCCAGACGCGCGGGGCAAGGTAGCTGACGTTGTCAAAGAGAAGTTGATCGGCCTGGGGGCAGAGCATTTGCGTCACGGCGGAAACAGGCTGAAGGGGCAGCCGCGCCACGCCCGCTCCGGCGACGAAGCGAATCTGCGAAGGTCCTCCCGCCAGGTCCTGGACAAAAATGCCGGAGGCGGAGGGACAAAGGGCCTGGATGACGGCGTCGCTTTGCGGCACGACGACGGCGGCCTGGGAGAATTGGGGGCCGACCAGGAGGAGGCGGAGGATTTTTCCGTGCGGGGCGTTGCTGGTGGAGAGGAGGTAAAGGGCGCCGTCTTTGCCAAATTCGGCCCGTTTGATTTGATCGCTGAAGCGGGGCAATTGTTGCCAAGGGCCGGCGGGTCCGAGGAGGTAAAGGGCGTACTGGCCGCCGTCGCCGTTGGCGACCGTGGCCAGCACGAAGCGGCCATCCTCGCTGGATTGGAGGGCGATTTCCGCGATGCGCGGCAGGCCCTCGCCCAACTCCAGGTGGTCCTGGGCCACGGGTGTGCCGAGGCGGTGGAAATAGACCTGCTGGTAGAAATCCAGGTCGGCCTCAGGCCGTTGGCCGGGACTGGGATAGCGGGTGTAATAAACGCCCGTGCCGCCGGCGTTCCATGCCACGCTGCCGCCGGCGGTGGGACGCTGGACGCGCGGAATTTTATCGGGCAACGGCTGCCCGGTGGCGGCGTCATAAAAATAAAGCGTCCCCTGCTCGGAGCCGTTTTCGGAGAGGGAAACGGCCACTTGTCTGCCATCCAGCGAGGGCGTGGCGAAGTCAATGGCGGTCGTGCCCGCGGGGTTGAGTTTGTTGGGATCCAGCACCACGCGCTCGGAGGCCAGGGCCTCCGCCGACTTGAGAGTGATGAGCCAGGGCTGCTGGGCGGGCGGCTGGAATTTCATGGCGAAGAGGACTCCGGGGCGGGATTGGAGATCGTAGTAGTCGGGCGAAGTTTGCGAGTAAAGTTTTTCGAGGCGGTGGACGATGTTGGAGCGCACGGGAAGGCCATCCAGGTAAGCGCGGGAAACGGCATTTTGGGCCGCGCTCCACTGCCTGACGGCCGGATCGTCGAAGTTTTCCAGCCATTGGTAATTATCCACCACCTGGATGCCGTGGTAGATGTTGGTGACGGGGATCATGGGGGTGGCAGGAAGTCTGGCGGCGGAAAGCGGACATGCGGCGGCCAGCCAAAGGGCCAGTGTCCATCCCGATCGGGCGATAATGCGATGGGTCATTGATTCGATGAAGTCAAGCTACCGTCATAAGGCCGGGATGACAAGCGGATCGGGCGCCCTCCGAGTTTTCACTTTCCGCTCTTGCAGCCCTTAAGAAAAGAGAAAGCCAAAATGCCGGCGGCAGTTGCCGCCAAAACTGCCCGTGCCCAAATGGAATCAAGAGTACTACGCAATGCCATTAGACATCCGAAGGCGATGCAGCCACCGATAATCCAAACCCACAAGAGGCGGGTCTTATCGGCGTTAATTGGCTTCGGATTCATTTTCCAAGTAAAAATCCCCGCCCAAAGGGCGGGGCTTTGGACTGTGGCCTCCAGAGGAGGCCAAAGCCCAGCCCCCAAAGGGGGCTGGGCAAGTCGCGTTGTCCCGGTTTGTTCATCATCGGTTGAAT
>Ga0187862_10000389_pt1 | contig 51560 bp, 48 predicted proteins | sample June2016WEW_10_1_FD_133003 | JGI IMG/M metagenome (GOLD analysis project Ga0187862, IMG submission 133003) | Peatland microbial communities from SPRUCE experiment site at the Marcell Experimental Forest, Minnesota, USA - June2016WEW_10_150 | ecosystem: Environmental > Terrestrial > Soil >... | reverse complement strand
TGGTCAGGGTGGTCAGGGTGGTCAGGTGGTGCCCGGCCCGAGCCGAGGTCCGCACAGGCGGCAGGCAGACCCCGTGCCGGCGCATGGGGGCACGCAGGCAGCCGAGAATGAAGGATAGCCGAGAAGCTCCCGGCTGCTCAAACCAGCCGCTCACTATCGGGCCCTGATCAGCTTATCGCGGCCGGCCGGTCCGGCAGCCAGGCTGAGCGGCGGGGTGGCGTCTTTCCCGGTCCGCCGGGTGCCCTGGAGATGCTACCGCCGCTGGCCGGCACCGGAAGCTAAGCTGGTGCTTGCTGCTCCGGCCGGCCAGCGGCACGCGGCCGGGCCGGGAGCCGCGTGGCGACACCGCCGTCTGCCGGCAAGCGCGGTGCGATCGGCGCGCAGGGTCGCGCGCTGGCCAGCGCCGCCGTGGAACGCGCCGATCGCGGCGCGACGCGGACGAGGAGCCGACCATGAGCACACCGGGCACCGGCCCGAGCCTGGCCTCCATCCACATCTACCCGCTCAAGGGAGCGCGGGGACTGGACCTGCGCGAGTCCCTGGTGCAGCCCTGGGGCCTGGCCGGCGATCGCCGCTGGCTCCTGGCCGATCCGGCCGGCCGGTTCATCAGCCAGCGGGAGGAGCCCCAGCTGGCCCGCATCCAGGTCCGGTATGCGGGGCCGGCGCCTGGTGAGGGAGTCATCTTCATCGCCGCTCCGGGCCGGCTCGCCATCCTGGTCGAGCCGCCGCGGCAGGCCGCGGGCGCCGAGATGGTGCCGGTCAGCGTCTGGCGATCGGAGCTTCTCGCCCCGCGGCCGGCCCGGCCGCCGATGAATGGCTGTCGGACGTTCTCGGCCGCCCGGTCCGGCTGACCTACCTCGACGATCCGCGGCGGCGGCCGGTGGACGCTCGTTATGGCGCTCCCGGTGACGTGGTCAGCTTTGCCGACGGCTACCCGCTGCTGGTCACCAGCACCGCGTCGCTGGACGCGCTCGGCAAGTGGCTGGCCGACGACGGCGACGAGCCGGTCCCGATGAACCGGTTCCGGCCTAACGTGGTCGTCGCGGACACCGATCCATGGGACGAGGACTGCTGGCGGCGGCTCAGCATCGGCCCGGTGTCCTTCCGGGCGGTCAAGCCGTGCGGCCGCTGCGTGGTCACCACGATCGACCAGATGACCGCCGAGCGCGGCTCGCAGCCGCTGAAGATGCTGGGCCGTCGCCGCCGTCTCGGCCAGGACCTGGTGTTCGGCCAGAACCTGATCCCCGACGGGCCCGGCGTGATCCGGTCCGGTGACCCGGTGCGGATCCTGGAGCGGGCCGGCTGACCCGAGCCGCCGGCCGGTCCGGGTAATCACTGCAAATGTCCGGCCTGTTAATTTCGCCGTAACGCCATTGCCGTCAATGTTAACGACGACGGCCTTGCCGGTCGCCGGCCGCGGTCTGAGAATCGTTCTAATGGGAAGCGATGAGGCTCCCTTCGCAAACGGCGGTTGAGCCGCGTGCATGAGACGAACGGGATGCCGCACGTCGCCATCACGGCCTACATCGCCGTCATCTTCCTGATCGCGGCCGGGCTGGAGGTCTGGACCGGACCGCTGAACACGTTCGGGGATGCCGGCACCCTGGCTGCCTTCGGCTTCCTGCTGGCCTACTTCCTGACTGCCATCGCCGCGCCCTTCTACCTGGCCAAGCGCCGCGAGCTGCGGGCCCGGCACGTCGGCTTCGCCGTCCTCGCGGTCCTCTGCCTGCTCGTGCCGACGGTCGGCAGCTTCTACCCCGTGCCCGCCTTCGCGACGAACATCTTCCCGTACATCTTCCTCGGCTACCTCGCCGCGGGCGGCGCCTGGCTCTTTGCCGTGAGCCGCCGCCAGCCTGGCCTGCTCGCCGATATCGAGACGGACCTGGAGCAGACCCTGGAGGCCGACCAGGAGCACACGGCCGCCGCCCGCGGCGCGCACGCTCCGGCCAGCCCGGGCCTGCTGCCGGGCCTCGTGGCGGACGCGGCCGACTGACGGCTGCTGGCTTGGGCATCCGCCCCGGCGTGCGACCATAGACGGCGACCAGCCAGCAGGTCAGCCCGACCGCACGCAACTATCACCTGGCGGATGCCCGTGCCACCAATGCCCGAGCCGCAGATGCCCGAGCCCGGACGAACCGATCAGGCGGTGATACGCAATTTCTGCATCATCGCCCATATCGATCACGGCAAGTCCACGCTCGCGGACCGGATGCTCCAGCTCACCGGGGTGGTGCAAGGCCGTCAGATGCGCGCCCAGTACCTGGACCGGATGGACATCGAGCGCGAGCGCGGCATCACGATCAAGAGCCAGGCCGTCCGGCTGCCCTGGCAGGGCGAGGATGGCCGCTGGTACGTGCTGAACCTCATCGACACGCCCGGCCACGTGGACTTCAGCTACGAGGTCTCCCGGTCACTGGCGGCCTGCGAGGGCGCGATCCTGCTGGTGGACGCCGCCCAGGGGATCGAGGCGCAGACGCTGGCCAACCTGTACCTGGCCCTGAATGCTGACCTGCACCTGATCCCGGTCCTGAACAAGATCGACTTGCCGGCCGCGCAGCCGGACAAGTACGCCGCCGAGCTGGCCGGCATCATCGGCTGCGACCTCTCGGACGTGCTGCGGGTGTCCGCCAAGACCGGGGAGGGCGTCGAGGAGCTGCTCCATGCCGTGGTCAAGCAGGTCCCGCCGCCCAGCGGGGACCGGGACGCCCCGGCCAGGGCGCTTATCTTCGACTCGGTGTACGACACCTACCGCGGCGTGGTGACCTACGTCCGGGTGATGGACGGCCGGCTGTCCCGGCGCGAGAAGACGCTGATGCTGTCCACCCGGTCGGTGCACGAGACGCTCGAGGTCGGGGTGATCTCCCCGGATCCGGTGCCCACGGAAGGGCTGGCCGCCGGCGAGGTCGGCTACCTGATCACCGGCGTGAAGGACGTCCGGCAGGCCCGCGTCGGGGACACCGTGACCACGGCGGCCAATCCGGCCACCGAGCCGCTGGCCGGATACGACCACCCGCGGCCGATGGTGTTCTCCGGCCTGTTCCCGGTGGACGGCGACGACTACCCGGAGCTGCGCGACGCGCTGGACAAGCTCAGGCTGAACGATGCGTCGCTGGTGTACGAGCCCGAGACCTCGATGGCCCTGGGCTTCGGGTTCCGCTGCGGCTTCCTCGGCCTGCTGCACATGGAGATCGTCCGGGAGCGGCTGGAGCGCGAGTTCGACCTGTCGCTGATCTCGACCGCCCCGAACGTGGTGTACCGGGTGATCACCGAGTCCGGGGCCGAGCTGACCGTGACCAATCCGAGCGAGTTCCCGGACGGCAAGATCAGCCAGGTCTTCGAGCCGGTGGTCCGCGCCACCGTGCTCGCCCCGAGCGACTACATCGGCGCGATCATGGAGCTGTGCCAGGGCCGGCGCGGCATGCTGCTCGGCATGGAGTACCTCTCCTCTGACCGGGTGGAGATCCGCTACACGATGCCGCTCGCGGAGATCATCTTCGACTTCTTCGACCAGCTCAAGTCACGGACCCGCGGCTACGCGTCGCTGGACTACGAGCCGGCCGGCGAGCAGGAGGCGGACCTGGTCAAGGTGGACATCCTGCTGCAGGGTCAGCCGGTAGACGCCTTCAGCCAGATCGTGCACGCCGACAAGGCGCGCGAGTACGGCCTGGCCATGACCGCGCGGCTGAAGGAGCTGATCCCGCGCCAGCAGTTCGAGGTGCCGATCCAGGCGGCCATCGGCTCGCGCATCATCGCGCGGGAGAACATCCGGGCCATGCGCAAGGACGTGCTGGCCAAGTGCTACGGCGGTGACATCACCCGCAAGCGCAAGCTGCTGGAGAAGCAGAAGGAAGGCAAGAAGCGGATGAAGACGATCGGCCGGGTCGACGTCCCGCAGGAGGCCTTCGTCGCCGCCCTGTCGACCGAGCAGGGGCCCGACCGGAGGCGCTGATCGGCTGACCCCGCCCGGCTGGCTGGCGGCGCGATCCGCGTCGCCGGCCCGGAGAGGGCCGCACCGCCGAGAGAGGGCCGCGCCGCCTAGCGCAGGTGCAGCAGGAGCAGGGTGACGAGAACGATCAGCAGCGTGACGGGGACGACAACCGCGTAGCCCAGGGCCAGCCCGATGGTGGCCAGGTGACCGCCCGCCTCGCCGGTCTGGCGGATCTGCCTGCGGGCCGCGTGCCCGAGAATGACCGCCGGGATAGCGGTGAGACCGCCGGTCGGAAGCTCGGCGACGCCACAGATCAGGGCGGCGATGGCGAGCGGGTTCGTCCGCGCGGGGCCGGCCGGCTGGCCGCCGTGGACGGGCAGGTCGGCCGTGAGGGCGGCCAGCTGGCCGTAGGTCTGAGCGGTCAGGGCCTGGCCGGCCCGCAGATCATACTCATCCCTGGTCAGCCGGCCCTCGGCGTAAGCGCCCTGCAGGACGCTGACGGTGGCGTCGCGGTCCCGGTCCGCCGCCCGGACCTGGCTGACGGTGTCCGCTGCCCGGACCTGGCTGAAGCTGCTGCCTACTGTCATCCCCGCGCCCACTAACTTCCGGTGATGCTCACTGCCTGGCCAGCCTGCTCGGCTCATCCTCTTTCCAGGGTAATCGGGCCGGGCGCCGATTGCTGCGGGGGAACCGGGTTGCGGGCGGCCCGAATCTCGCTGGCCGGCGGCGGCCGGCCCGGCTAGCGTGCGGGCTATGCCAGGCGCACGGGTAATCTCGGTGAATCGCGGGCCGGTCGCCGATCTGGAGATGGGCGGCAGGCCAGGGCGGGCGGGCTAGCCATGCCGGGACAGCCGCCGGACGGCGCCCCGGTGCCGCGCGATGGCGGACTGCCGGAAGCGGCGCTCGAACGGCTCGCTGGCGTGCCGTTTGGGGTATATGTGCATGTGCCGTTCTGCACGGTCCGGTGCGGCTACTGCGACTTCAACACCTACACGGCCGCCGAGCTGGGCGGCGGAGCCTCGCGTGCGTCCTACGCCAGCCTGGCCATCGAGGAGGTCCGGCTGGCCGGCCGGGTGCTCGGCGGCCGCGCGGGCCCCGTGCGCACCGTGTTCTTCGGCGGCGGCACCCCCACCCTGCTGCCGCCCGCGGACCTGGCCGCGATCCTGCGTGCCATCGGCGCCGAGTTCGGGCTCGCGGCGGACGCGGAGGTGACCACCGAGGCCAACCCCGAGACCCTCGACGAGCGGGTGCTGGCCGGGCTGCGGGAGGCCGGGCTCACCCGGATCTCGCTCGGCATGCAGAGCGCCGTCCCGCAGGTGCTGGCCGTGCTCGACCGGGTGCATCAGCCGGGCCGCCCGGAGCAGTGCGTGGCCTGGGCGCGCGCGGCCGGGTTCGAGCACGTCAGCCTGGACCTGATCTACGGCACGCCGGGGGAGACCGACCGGGACTGGGAGCGGTCGGTGCGCAGCGCGCTGGACGCCGGGCCCGATCACCTCTCGGCCTACGCGCTGATCGTCGAGGACGGCACCCGGCTGGCCGCCCGGATCCGGCGCGGCGAGCTGCCCGAGCCCGACGATGACGCGATGGCCGATCGCTACCTGGCGGCCGACGAGATCATCGCCTCGGCGGGCCTGAGCTGGTACGAGGTGTCCAACTGGGCAGCCGCGGAGGCGGCCAGGTGCCAGCACAACCTGCTGTACTGGACGGGCGGCAGCTGGTGGGGGATCGGGCCGGGAGCGCACAGCCATGTCGGCGGGACCCGCTGGTGGAATGTCCGGCACCCCGCTGCCTATGCCGCCAGGATCTCGGCCGGAGCCTCCCCCGGGCAGGCACGCGAGATCCTGACCGGCGCCGAGCGGCAGATGGAGCAGATCATGCTGCTGACCCGCCTGGCCTCCGGCTGCCCGCTCGGCGAGCTCGGGCCGGCCGGCCGGACTGCCGCGGCGGCAGCCGTCAGCGATGGCCTGGCCCAGCGGGCCGCCTACGAGGCCGGCCGGGTGGTGCTGACCAGGCGCGGCAGGCTGCTCGCGGACGCGGTGATCCGCGGCCTGACCGGCTGAGCCGGCGGCAGCGCTGGCCGGCCGGGGCTGGCGGCGCGGATCAGCCAGCCGGGCGCGGCCGGTCCCGGACGATCGTGGCGCAGATCCAGCGCGGGATCTCGTACGGCTGGCCGGTGCCGGCCGCGGCGGCCGCCAGGACCAGGTAGGCCAGCGTCGCCAGCCAGAGCAGGGCCAGCGCGGGAACGGTGATCACCAGGGCGGCGGTCAGCGTGTCCAGGGCGAGCATCGCCCCCAGGATCAGCGCGCTCAGGGTGTAGAGCAGCAGCGTGATGGACAGGTTCAGCGCCTGGATGGCGTGCCGCCGGACAAAGGGTGACGATCTGCCCCTGGTGAGCAGGATCGCCAGCGGGGCGGCGAAGCTGAGGAACGGGACGCCCAGATAGCACAGCATGGCCCACAGATCCTCCCGGTCGCCGGCCTCGGCCTGGCTGTGGCGCTCCCAGGCCAGGCGATCCGGCGGTGCGGCTTCGGGACCGCCGGACGGGCCGGGGGCCGTGTCGGCCCGGCCGGGCCAGCCCGTGCCCGCCTGCGGCCAGCTTTCCGGCCAGTCATCGGCGGCCGGCCCTGAGGGGTGAGCCATCACCGATCCTCTGCTCGTGCGCGCGAGCCCCGCGCTAACCGGCGCGCGGCAGGCCGCGCGGTGGGCACCTGACCATGCAGCACCGTCCCAGTATCGTTCCGGCCATAGAATTGGCACTCAGGACTCTGGAGTGCCAGGGAGGTGCATGCGTGCTCGATGACCGGAAGCTGGCGGTACTGCGCGCGATCGTGGATGACTACGTCTCCACGCACGAGCCTGTCGGCTCGAAGTCCCTGGTTGACCGGCACGGCCTGGACGTCTCCCCCGCGACAATCCGCAATGACATGGCGGTACTCGAGGAGCAAGGCTACATCGTGCAGCCGCATACCAGCGCGGGCCGGGTCCCGACGGACAAGGGCTACCGGCTGTTCGTGGACCGGCTGTCGGCCGTGAAGCCGTTCTCCGCGGCCGAGCGCCGCGCCGTCGAGACGTTCCTGGCCGGCGCCTATGACCTCGACGACGTGGTGATGCGGACCGTCCGGCTGCTCGCGCAGCTCACCCGGCAGGTCGCGGTTGTCCAGTACCCCTCGCTGACCAGGTCCTCCGTCCGGCACATCGAGCTGGTGCCGCTCGCTGAGCGGCGCCTGCTGCTGGTGCTGATCACCGACACCGGGCGGGTGGAGCAGCGGGTCGCTGACCTGCCCGGCCCGATCGGCGAGGAGTCGATCACCCAGCTGCGCGCCGTCCTGAACGCGTGTCTCGACGGGCGCAGGCTGACCGAGGTAGCGTCAGTCGTCGCGGAGCTGCCCGAGCGCGTCAACCCTGGCGAGCGGCCGAACGCGGCAGCGGTATTCTCAGTGATCCTGGAAACGCTGGTCGATCGGCACGAGGAGCGGGTGGTCGTCGGCGGCGCCGCGAACCTGACCCCGGCAGACTTCTCGCAGGGATTGCACGAGGTCCTTGAGGCGCTGGAAGAGCAAGTGGTCCTGATGCGCCTGCTGGGCGAGATAGGTGATCAGCAGGCGGTGACCGTCCGGATCGGCGCGGAGAATGAGGTCCAGGGCCTCCGGAGCACATCGCTGGTGGCCGCCGGGTACGGTGCCGGAGACCAGGCGCTGGCCAGGCTCGGGGTGCTCGGCCCGACGCGAATGGACTACCCGACTGCGATGGGAGCGGTGCGCGCGGTGGCACGGTATGTGGGTCAGATCCTGGCGGAGTCCTAGCGATGCCGGTGGCTAATGACTATTACGGCATCCTCGGCGTGCGCCGGGATGCGGATGCTGACCAGATCAAGAAGGCCTACCGGCGGCTAGCCCGCGAGCTGCACCCGGACGTTAACCCTGATCCGCAGACTCAGGAGCGGTTCAAGGAGATCACGCAGGCGTACGAGGTGCTCTCCGACCCGGAGAAGCGGCAGATGTACGACCTGGGCGCCGACCCGTTCGCGCCCGGTGCCGCCGCGGGGGCCGGCGGATTCGGGGCCGGCTTCCCGTTCAGCGACATCATGGACGCGTTCTTCGGCGGCGGCATGAGCGGCCAGCGCGGCCCGCGCAGCCGGGCCCGGCGCGGCCGCAACGCGACCATCCGGGTGGAACTCGACCTGGCCGAGTGCGCGTTCGGCACCACCCGGGATGTGGTGGTGGACACGGCAGTGGTCTGCCCGACCTGCTCCGGTGAGGGCACGGCACCTGGCACGCATCCCACGACTTGCGAGGTGTGCAACGGCCGCGGCGAGGTCAGCCAGGTCACGCGCTCGTTCCTCGGTCAGGTCATGACCTCCCGGCCGTGCCCGAACTGCGGCGGGTTCGGCACGGTCATCCGCAAGCCGTGCCCGGAATGCGACGCTGACGGCCGGGTGCGGACGCGGCGGACGATCAAGGTACGGATCCCTGCGGGCGTCGAGGACGGCACGCACATCCAGCTGGCGGGCGAGGGCGAGACCGGACCGGGCGGCGGCCCGCCCGGCGACCTGTTCCTGGAGATCGTGCAGCGGCCGCATTCCACCTTCGAGCGGCAGGGCGACGACCTGCACTGCACCGTGACCATCCCCATGGTGGCCGCGGCTCTCGGCGCGACGCTGCAGGTCCAGACCCTGGATGGCCCGGCTGACATCGACATCCGCCCCGGCACGCAATCGGGCCAGGCTATTCCGCTCTACGGGCAGGGCACCGCGCACCTGAACGCCTCCGGCCGCGGTGACCTGATCATCCACGTGACCGTCGAGACGCCCACCAAGCTCGAGCCGGATCAGGAGACGCTGCTCAGGGAGCTGGCGAAGCTCCGCGGCGAGGAGGCGCCCCCTGGCAAGTTCGCACCCGGCCAGCAGGGGTTCTTCTCCCGGCTCCGGGACGCGTTCAACGGCCGCTGATGGCCATGGCGAGCCGGCCCTGAGACCGCCTGTCTTCCTGGCTGGCCCGGCGGACCTGGAGAGTGACTCCATCCGGCTCGGCGGCGCCGAGGGCCGGCATGCGAGCACCGTCCGCCGGATGGAGCCGGGGGAGCGGGTCGACCTGACCGACGGGGCCGGTCAGCTGGCCGAGTGCGTCGTCACCGCCGCGTCCGCCGGGGTCCTGCAGCTGGCGGTGCTGGCGCGGCGCACGCAGGCCCGTCCCGACCCCGCGCTGACCGTCATCCAGGCGATCGCCAAGGGCGACCGCGGCGAGCAGGCGGTGGAAACCATGACGGAAGTCGGAGTGGACATCGTGGTGCCCTGGCAGGCCGAGCGGTGCGTGGCCCGGTGGCGCGGCGACCGCGCGGACCGGCCGCTGGCCCGGTGGCGGGCCACCGCGGTCCAGGCCGCCAAGCAGTCCCGCCGGGCCTGGTTCCCCGAAGTCACCGAGCCCGCCGGGACGGCGGTCGCGGCCGAGCGCGTCCGGGCCGCGGACCTGGCCCTGCTGCTCGATCCTGAGGCACCGGCCAGCCTCGCGGGGACCGCGATCCCGGCGCGGGGGAGCATCGTGCTCATCGTCGGCCCGGAGGGCGGGATATCACCGGCCGAGTCCGACCTGCTCCGCGCGGCGGGCGCGACCGGGGTCAGGCTCGGGCCGACCGTGCTGCGCGCGTCCTCGGCCGGGGCGGTCGCCGCCGGGCTGGTCCTGGGCCGGTCGCCGCGCTGGGCCTGACCCCGGCGGCCGGCCCGCGGAGGCGCGCGGCCGGCCCTCGGCTGGCCGCCGCAGGCCGCCGTCAGGACTCGCGCGCGGGGTCGGCCGGCCCGGCCAGCGCCAGGGCCCCGGAGGGGATGCCGCCGCCGGTGCGGGCCGCGGCGACATGCTGCCGGGGCGTGGCCGAGCCGGACCGGCAGGGCGTGGGCGACGCCGACGGATAGGGCTGCGGCACCTGCAATCCCGGCGCCATCGTGCTGGGGCCGGGGCTGGGGCTGGTCAGGGCAATGGCCCCGGCCGCCTCGGCGGAGCCAGGCGTGGAGGTCACGCCAGGATCGGATGTCGCGCTGCCGGTGGGCGTCGGAGTCACGCTCGGCGTGCTGGACGGCGTGGTCGTCGGCGTCGGGCTCGCGCTCTGGCTAGGACTCTGGCTCGGTGACGAGGAGGGCGTCGATGACGGCGAGGTGCTCGGCGACGCGGCAGGACTGTGCTTGTTGCCGCCGGGCGAGGGGCTGCAGCTGGCGGACGAGCCGATGCCGCCCGAGCCGGGCGCCAACGACCCGCCCGGCAGGAGCAGCCCCGGCAGCAGCGTCGCGCTGCCGTTCACCCGCGGTCGCCCGCCGCTGCCAGCCGAGCTGGAGGTGTGCAAGAACGGCAGCTGGAGCGCGCCCGTCTCGGAAACCTGCGGCAGCTCCAGGGCCGCGAAGACCCCGGTCGCGACCACGAAGATCGCCATGGCCATCGCGGCCGCCGGCCGGAGCCAGCCGAGCCGGGCCAGGCCGCGTCCCGCGCCGGTTCGGGCCGGGCCGAACCGCTCGGCAACGGGCCGCAGCGCATCCCCGCTGCGCCGCAGCACCTGCAGGTACCAGTCGGCCGCTGCCTCCACGGCCGAGAACAGCGGCCGGGCCAGCTCGCAGTCGGCCAGCAGCCAGGCCACCACGAACGGCCGGGGCTTCCTCAGCCGCGCGCGGATCTGCTGCAGGCCGTCGCCGGCTGGCTCGACCGAGTCCCCGGCGGCATGCAGGGAGCGGCGCAGGATCGCCTCATAGTCGTGCTGGAGCGTGCTCATTCGTCACGCTCCAGGACACTGCGCAGGGCCGCCATCGCCCGCGCGGTGTGACTCTTCACCGCGCCCTTGCTGATGCCCATCGCGGCTGCGATCTGGGCCTCCGACAGGTCACCGTAATAGCGGAGCACCAGGGCCTCGCGCTGCCGGGGGGGAAGGGTCCGCAGCGCCGAGACGACAGCCGAGCGCTCCAGCAGCGCGATGGCGCCCTGCTCGGCACTCGGCATGTCGGGCGGCGGCTTCGGCGCATTTCGGTCGACCACCACCCGGTGCCGCAGGACCGAGCGCGAACGGTTGACGACAGACTGGCGCAGATAGGACAAAGCCTTATCGCTGTCGCGCAGCCGGCGCCAGCCGGCGTGCATGGCGACGAACGAGTCCTGCACCACTTCCTCCGCCGTGGACACGTCGCGGACCAGCAGTGCGGCCAGCCGCACCAGCGCACGGTAATGGGTGTCATAGAGCGCGGTCACTGCTCGGTCGGCATCCCAGTCGGCCGGAACCGAGGTAAGCGCGACGTCCGCCACCAGGGTTTCGGTCACGCGCATTGGACGCGTAGGTAGCTCGCTGGGTTCACTCGCGGTCATGGCGACCTTCGCGCCAGAGCCCTGGCCGGACAGCTTGCCTCACCCATCCACTTCCCCCACGCGCACGCATGCCTGCTGCAGCACCGCGACGGCCGCGGGCAGCGCGCCTGGGGCGACGGGAGCCATGACATGGCGGGGCCGCTGCACCAGAGGGGTGGTGCACCGAGGGTTCGCAGTAGGGCAACCATATCCGTCCCGGGGCTGGCGGACCGGGCACACGTTAAGATCGACTGCGTGCCTGAATGCCTGTTCTGTAGCATCGTGGCCGGCGACGTGCCCGCGTCGCTAGTGCGAGCGGGTACCCGCACGGTCGCGCGCACGGCGGCCAGGCCGTCGGGCACGTGCACGTCCTGGGGGGCCGGGCGATGGCCTGGCCGCCAGGATGAGCCGCCCGCGGCCCGCCGATAGCATGGTAAGGATGCTGGACCGGGCGGCCGCCCGGGCAGGGAAGGGCCATTGACAGACAATCCAGGCGATACGCGCACCGACGTGCCGTCGGCTGACGGCAGGGCGCAGGTCAAGATCGTGATTCCGGATGACCAGCCGATGGTCAGCCTGCTGGGATCGCGGGACGAGCTGCTGGACGTGATCGAGCGACGCGTCGACGCCGACATTCACGTGCGCGGCAACGAGATCACCGTGACCGGCCCGGCGGCCGAGACCGCGGTCATATCCCGGCTGTTCGAGGAGCTGACTCAGCTGGTCACCGGGGGCGCCGAGCTGACCGCCGACTCGGTCGAGCGCAGCCTGCTGATGCTGCGGCGCAAGAGCGGCGCGCGCCCGGCGGAAGTGCTGAACCTGGACATCCTGTCGTCCCGCGGCCGGACGATCCGGCCGAAAACGCTCAATCAGAAGCGGTACGTGGACGCCATCGACAATCACACGATCGTCTTCTCGATCGGGCCGGCCGGAACGGGTAAGACCTACCTGGCGATGGCCAAGGCGGTCAAGGCGCTCCAGGCCAAGGAAGTGAACAGGATCATCCTGACCAGGCCCGCGGTGGAGGCTGGTGAGCGGCTGGGCTTCCTGCCCGGCACGCTCTACGAGAAGATCGACCCGTACCTGCGGCCGCTGTATGACGCCCTGCACGACATGGTCGACCCGGACTCGATTCCCCGGCTGACCGCGGCGGGCACGATCGAGATCGCGCCGCTGGCCTACATGCGCGGCCGGACCCTGAACGACTCCTTCATCATCCTGGACGAGGCGCAGAACACCTCGGCCGAGCAGATGAAGATGTTCCTGACCAGGCTCGGCTTCGGGTCCAGGATGGTGGTGACCGGCGACGTCACCCAAGTGGACCTGCCATCGGGCCAGCTGAGCGGGCTGCGCATGGTCCAGGACATTCTCGCTGGCGTGGATGACGTCTACTTCTCCCGGCTGACCAGCCACGACGTGGTCCGGCATAAGCTCGTGGCCGACATCGTCGATGCCTACGAGAGGTACGACGCGCGCCAGTCCGCTGACTCCAGGCTGCCAGCCGGCCAGCGCCGGGGCGGCCGCCCGGCCCGGTGAGGGCCGTGGGCGCCATGGCCGGCCCGCGCGAGAGGCGGAGGCACGGTGAGCATTGAGATCGCCAACGAGTCCGGCGTGGAGGTCGATGAGACCTCGCTCGCCGGGCTGGCTCGCCACGTGCTGGACAACATGCGCGTGCATCCGCTGGCCGAGCTGTCCGTGCTGCTCGTCGACGAGCCCGCCATGACCGAGCTGCACGTGCGCTGGATGGGCGAGCCTGGCCCGACCGACGTGCTCGCCTTCCCGATGGACGAGCTGCGGCCGCCGCAGCCGGGCGGCACGCACTCCGAGCACGCGACCGGCGAGCCGCCGGGGGCACCGGGGCTGCTCGGCGACGTGGTGATCTGCCCGCAGGTAGCGGCTGTCCAGGCGGAGCAGGCCCGGCACGGCGTGGCGGACGAGATCAGCCTGCTGTGCACGCACGGCATCCTGCACCTGCTCGGATATGACCATGCGGAGCCGGACGAGCACGCGACCATGTTCGGCCTGCAGGACAGGCTGCTCGCATCCTGGCGGGCCGGGCAGGATCCGGCCGGGGATGACGCCGGGGCCAGCGCCAGCCCCGGCGACGGCCCGGCACGAGGCGGCCGCGGCGCGGGCGAGGCGAGCGGGCCCGATCCGGGCGGCCCCGGCGCCGCGGGCGCGACGGAACCGGGCCGCGCGCGGCGACCGGGAAGCCCCGCGGGTTCCAGCCCCGGCGGGCCCGAAGGGACCGGGTGAAGGCCCATGGGCTGGCTGCTGGTCGCGGCACTGGCGCTGACCTTGCTGGCCGGCTGGTGCGCCTGCGCGGAGACGGCGCTGCTGCGGATCTCCCGCGCGGGGGCCAAGGAGCTGGGCAGGTCGGCCAGCGATAGCTCGCAGACGCTGCAGGCTGTGCTCAGCGAGGTACCGCGGTACGTGTCCGTGCTGCTGCTCGGCCGGGTGGCCGGGGAGATCTCGGCCACGGTGCTGCTGGCCGCCGTCCTGGTGCACTGGCTCGGGTATGGCTGGCGGGCCTTCCTCATCGCCGCTGCCGTCATGATCGTGGCCAGCTACCCCCTGGTCGGGATCGTGCCCCGCAGCGTCGGCAGGCGGCAGGCGGTGCGGGTGGCCAGCGCGGCCGCGACGGTGCTGCACCCGATCGTCCGGCTGCTCGGGCCGATCCCGGAATTCCTGCTGGTGACCGGCAGGCCGCTGGGCCACGACCGGGAGCGCCAGGAGGGCCCGTCCGAGCCCGAGGAGGACCTGCGCGGGCTGGTTGACCTGCTGGAGCGGCGGCAGATCATCGAGCCGGGCGAGCGCGAGATGATCCACTCGGTCTTCGAGCTGGGCGACACCATCGTCCGCGAGGTCATGGTGCCGCGCACGGACATGGTGTTCGTGGAGCGGGAGAAGACGCTGCGCCAGGCCCTGTCGCTGGCGCTGCGCAGCGGCTTCTCCCGGATCCCGGTGGTCGGCGAGAACCTCGATGACGTGGTCGGGATCGCTTACCTCAAGGACATGGTCACCCGCAGCCACGAGCACCCGGAGGCCGAGCCGGTCGAGACCGTCGACTCGATCATGCGGCCGGCCACCTTCGTGCCGGAGAGCAAGCCGGTCGATGAGCTGCTCCGCGAGATGCAGGCCCGGCAGACCCACCTCGCCATCGTGATCGACGAGTACGGCGGGACGGCCGGCCTGGTGACCATCGAGGACATCCTGGAGGAGATCGTCGGCGAGATCGCCGACGAGTACGACCGCGAGCAGCCCCCGGTGGAGTGGCTCGGCGAGGGCCGGGCCAGGGTGACCGCGCGGCTGCCGGTGGAAGTGCTGGAGGAGCTGTTCGGCGTGAGCATCGACGCCGAGGACGTCGAGACGGTCGGCGGCCTGCTCGCCCAGCGGCTCGGCCGGGTGCCGATCGCGGGATCTGTCGCGACGGTCGCCGGGCTGCGGCTGACCGCCGAGAGCCTGGCCGGGCGGCGCAACCGGATCGGGACAGTGACAGTCGAGCGCACGGACCAGTCCGATGGCGCCGTCAGCGGCGGCCAGCCTGCCGCGGAGCCGGTTCCCGAGGCCGGCCCCGGCCCGAACCCGCCAGGTCGCAGCGGCAACGGCCAGGTGCCCGCGAACCGGCGGGCTCAGCACTAGACTCGGCACGTGAGCGAGGGCCAGCCCGGGCCGGAATCGCCGGGCCCTGAGGATCTCAAGATCATTGCCCTGGCGCGCGCCGCCCAGGCCCGGGTCGCTGCGGCCGAGGGCGCCGCGGTCAGGGACGAGACCGGGCGTACCTACGCGGCGGCCGCTGTCGCGCTGCCATCGCTCCGGCTCTCCGCGCTGCACCTGGCCGTCGCGATGGCCGTATCCAGCGGCGCGTCCAACCTGGAGGCGGCGGCCCTGGTCAGTGACGGGCCCGGCCCTGATCCGGCTGACCTCGGCGCGGTTCGCGACCTCGGGCCGGCCGCGGTGGTGTTCCACGCCGGCCCTGACGGCGTGCTGCGCGCTGTCCTGCGGCCCTGACTGCCGCATGACAGGAGGGGCGCAGGCGGCGGACTTCATCAGGGCCCATACCCGGCTGATCACCCCGCCGCTGGTGCCCGAGGTCCGGCTGCACCTGGCCGCGGAGGCAATCGGGCTGTGGGAGGAGACCGAGCGGCAGGCCGGCCGCACTGGCCTGGATCCGCCGTTCTGGGCGTTCCCCTGGGCCGGGGGCCAGGCGCTGGCCCGCTTCCTGCTGGATCACCCGGAGCGGGTCGCTGGCCGGGTCGTGCTGGACATGGCCTCGGGCTCGGGCCTGGTCGCCATAGCGGCGGCCAGGGCGGGGGCGGCCCGGGTGACGGCCAGCGACACCGATCCGGTGGCCAGGACGGCGATCGCGATCAATGCCGCGGTCAATGACGTCACGCTGACCGTCAGGCCTGGCCACCTGCTCGGTGACCAGCCCGCGCAGCCGCCGGGTTCCCGGCCCGGGGCGGACCTCGTGGTCGTCGGTGACGCCTTCTATCAGCGGGAGCTGGCCCGCCGGATGCTGGGCTTCCTGGACCGTGCCGCCGCCCGCGGCGCCAGCGTGCTCGTCGGCGACCCCGGCCGTGCCTACCTGCCACGGGGCCGGCTGCGGGCCATCGCGGTGTATGACGTGCCGGTTCTGGCCGACCTCGAGGACGCCAGCGTCAAGCGCACCACCATCTGGGAGCCGGCCTGACCGGAGGGCAGTCCCGGCCACCTCGGCGCCGGGCGCCCGCCGCATTAGGGCCGGGCTGGCCCGGTAGGGGAGAATCACGGCGTGGGATCGCCATCATCGCCGTCAGCGCCGCTGCCGGGCGCCGCAGCATCGCCGGCGGCGGCCGCGTTCAGGTCGGGCTTCGCCTGCTTCGCCGGACGGCCCAACGTGGGCAAGTCCACCCTGATGAATGCCCTGGTCGGGAGCAAGGTGGCGATCACCAGCAGCCGCCCGCAGACCACCAGGCGGGCGATCCGCGGCATCGTGCACAGGCCGGATGCCCAGCTGATCATCGTCGATACGCCGGGGCTGCACAGGCCGCGGACACTGCTGGGCGAGCGGCTGGACAGCCTGGTGCGGTCCACCCTGACCGAGGTCGACGTGATCGGCTTCTGCGTCCCGGCGGCCGACAAGATCGGGCCTGGCGACCTGTACCTGGCGAAGGAGCTTTCCGCGGTGGGCACGACCCCGGTGGTGGCGATCGTGACCAAGACCGACCTGGCGTCCAGGGACCAGGTTGCCGCGCAGCTCGCCGCTGTCGGCCGGCTGGGAGACTGGGCCGACATCGTGCCGGTGTCGGCCGCGGCGAACTTCCAGCTGGATGTGCTGGCCGACGTGCTGGTCTCGCACCTGCCGCCGGGCAGGCCGCTCTACCCGGCCGGTGACCTGACCGACGAGCCAGAGCACGTGCTGGTGGCCGAGCTGATCCGGGAGTCGATCCTGGAGGGCGTCCGGGACGAGCTGCCGCACTCGATCGCCGTGGTCGTCGAGGAGATGGCGCCGCGGGAGGGCCGCGATGACCTGATCGACGTGCATGCCGTGATGTACGTGGAGCGGCCGAGCCAGAAGGCGATCGTGATCGGGGCCAAGGGCGCCCGGCTCAGGGACGTAGGCTCACAGGCGAGGCAGAAGATCGAGGCGCTGCTCGGCCGCCGGGTCTACCTGGACCTGCGGATCAAGATCGCCAAGGACTGGCAGCGCGATCCCCGGCAGCTGCGGCGCCTGGGCTTCTACGACTGACCGGCGCGGCCCGGCCCGCGGCGGCCGCCGCTGCGGCGGCGGCGATCGCCGCCGTGCCGCCGTGCCGCCGGGGCGCCTACCCGGCGCAAACGGAGAATTACTCCGTGTTTATTAACTAATGCCCCACCTGCCCCCATGGTGTTCTGATAGCCTGAGCGCCCGGTTAGCGAGCTTCCTGATGACTCGCTCATTCGTGGCCCGCATTGGCTGATACGTCCCAATTCAGGGCGGGAACTCCAGAGACACCTTCGAGGAGGCAACTGCATTGAAGCCCTTGACCTGGGCCAGCCGGCATCGTGCCAGCGCGATCCTGGCCGTCGGTTCGGCGGGCGCGCTGATGCTGCTTTCGGCAGCCGCGCCGGCCAGCGGAGCGACACATCCCCGGCCAGCCGCGAAGGTCGCCGTGCCGCAGGGCATCGGGACGGCCGCGCTGAAGGATGCCAGCGTCTTCGGCCCGACCCCGGCGAGCACGCCCGAGACGGTCTCCTTCGTCCTGCGGGCACGCAACCTCGGGCAGCTCGAGGGCCGCGTCGAGGCCGGGATGCCCGGCGGCTACCTCTCGGTCAGCCGGTTCGCCCGCGATTACGGCCAGCAGCAGTCCAGCATCTCCGCGCTGGAGAAGTACCTCGGCCAGTTCGGGATCACGACGTCCGCCTACGCCGACGGGCTCGACGTCACGGCGAACGGCACGGCCGGGCAGTTCGACAGCGCCCTGTCCGTCCAGCAGCATCAGTACAGGGTGGCCGCGGTCCCGGCCAGGCACGGCATGGCCGGCCGGCCTGCCATGATCATCCACGGCACCACGGACGCCGCGCTGCTGCCGCGCGGCCTCGCCCGCTTCGTGCTGTCGGTCCTCGGCCTGACCAGTTATCCCGCGTTCGCGAGCAACGCGGTGCACACCCAGCCGCTGGCCAGCGGAGTGCGGCCGAGCGCGGTGCAGACCGGCAGCCTGACGCCCGAGGATTTCGCGAAGCGGTACGACCTCAGCCCGCTGTACCGGCGGGGCGCCACCGGGGCCGGCCGGACGATCGGCATCGTCACGCTGGCCAGCGTCAACCCGTCTGATCCCGAGTACTTCTGGAGCAGCGTGCTGGGCATCGGCACCAAGCCGAACCGGATCACCCTGGACAACGTCGACGGCGGGTCTGGCCCGGTGAGCGACAGCTCGGGCTCGGGCGAGACGACCCTGGACGTGGAGCAGTCCGGCGCCCTCGCCCCCGACGCGAACATCGTTGTCTACCAGGCGCCGAACACCGACTACGGGTTCGTGGACGGCTTCTTCGCCGCAGCCAGCCAGAACATCGCCGACTCGGTGTCGTCGAGCTGGGGCGAGTCGGAGACCGAGATCGAGGCGTCGGTCAACTCCGGCACGGAGTCACCCACCTACGCGATCAGCTTCGATGAGGCGTACCTGGAACTCGCCGCGCAGGGGCAGAGCGCCTTCGTCTCGGCGGGCGACTACGGCGCCTACACCGCCATCGAGGACCTGGGCACCACCAACCTGTCCGCGGGCAACCCGGACAGCAGCCCCTGGATCACCGCGGCGGGCGGCACCACGCTGCCGGGCACGATCCCGCTGAGCTGGACCGTCTCGGCCACCATCCCGGTCCAGCGGACCTGGAGCTGGAGCTGGCTGTGGCCGTACTACGCGCTGTTCGGGGCCTCCTCGGAGGCCGCGTACGCGCAGTCGCTGCCGATCGGCAGCGGCGGCGGCTTCAGCAGCTACGAGCGGACCCCGCTGTATCAGCAGTTCGTGCCGAGTGCGCACCAGTTCAGCGCCGCGCAGTACCTGACGCCGATCGACCCGAAGACGGTCGCCCCCGGCCTGACCGAGCCGACCGCCTGGAGCTTCAACCCGGCGCCCGCGATCACCACCGGCTACGGCACCGGCCGGGCCACCCCGGACGTCTCCGCCGATGCCGACCCGTACACCGGCTATGAGGAGTACTTCACCGGCTTCTCGGGCGCCCCGCTCGAGGATGGCTGGGGCGGCACCAGCTTCGTCGCGCCGCAGCTGAACGGCTCGGCCGCGCTGATCGACTCCCTGCTCGGGCACCGCGTCGGTTTCTGGAACCCGTCCATCTACCAGTTCGCCACCCATCGCGACTCCCCGTTCCACCCGCTGGACCGGGCGAGCGACAGCAGCGACAACCTCTACTACACCGGTACGCAGGCCCACGTTTACAACGTCGGCTCCGGCCTGGGCACGCCCGACCTGGCCAGGCTGGCCGGCGACTTCGCCGGTCACGGCTTCTAGCCGGACCAGGCAGGCAGCTGCGGCGGGGAAGGTCCCGCATGGCCCCGCGAGGAGCATGCGGGACCTTCCGCATTCCCGGCACCGCTGTCTGGTCCCGTCTCCCCGCGGCGACGCGGCAGGCGACGGGAGCGTAGCCGCTGCAGGCTGCAGCGTGCGACCGGGGTCGCCGCGGAAGCGAGCAAACCAGTCAATCCATCCCGTTATTTACCTGAATCCCCTGCTCACCGAGCCAGCACGTGTGATGATCGGCGGACCTGGCCGTTCCGGCACTCGGGCATACCAGCGGGCGGCTCCGGCAGAGGGGGTGTGAAGTTGCTCTTCGGATTGCGGGTGTACTTCCGGGATATCGGCGAGGGAATGTTCTACTGCCAGCGCTGCGGCGGTGACCGGGCGTACCGGCGGCGGGCGGGGCGTCGCTGGTTCCACATCTTCTTCATCCCCGTCATACCGCTGGACCGGGTCGGGGAGGACATCCGCTGCGGCACCTGCCGGACCCGCTACCGCACCGGCGTGCTCGCGCTTCCCACGTCCGCGCAGATGCAGGCGGCGCTGCCGGCTGGCATGCAGGCCGCTGCGACGACCATGCTGCGTGCAGGCGATCCGGGCAGCCCGCCCGCGCGCAGGCGGGTCATCGGCGCGGTCCGCCGGGCCGGGCTGGATGACTACGGCGACGCCGCCCTGGACGAGGAACTCGCCAGGTGCCTGTCCGACGAGGACGTGGCCATCCCGGTCAACACGCTGGCCGGGCAGCTGGCGGTGCAGGGGCGCGAGTGGTTCCTGGCCGAGGTGGTGCGAGTCGGGCTGGCCGACGGGCCGCTCAACGACGAGGAGCGGCGCGCGGCCCGCATGATCGCCGGTCACCTGGGCATGACGGCCGCCCAGGCGTACGGCGTTATCTCGCTGACCGAGGAGGGCGCCACGGCAGAGTGACGCCAGCGGCCCCGCCGGACCGCCGGAACGGGCGGCCGCCGGCCCGGCGCGGGCGGCACCGGGCAGTCGGAGGGGTGCGCGAGAATAGCCGGGTGGCCATCTACCGTGACGACGGGATCGTCTTGCGCACCCACAAGCTGGGTGAGGCGGACCGGATCGTCACGATTCTCGGCCGCAAGACCGGCCGGATCCGCGCCGTGGCCAAGGGGGTCCGCCGTACCAAGTCCCGGCTGGGCGCCAGGGTTGAGCCGTTCACGCACGTTGACCTGCTGCTCTATACCGGCCGGTCGCTGGACGTGATTACCCAGGCCGAGACGGTACGGCCCTACGGGGAGCCGCTGGCCAGCGACTATCCCCGGTACACCGCCGGGACCGCGATGCTGGAAACGGCGGAGCGGCTGACGCCGGTCGAGAAGGAGCCGGCGCTGCGGCAGTTCCTGCTGCTCGTCGGCGGCCTGCGCGCGCTGGGCGAGGGGCAGCATGACCCGAGGCTTGTGCTGGATGCCTTCCTGCTTCGCTCTCTCGCCGTGGCCGGTTACGCGCCGGCCCTGGAGGAGTGCGCGGTCTGCGGCACCAGGGCGCCGACGCCGGTGCTGCCGGATCCGGCACTGCCGGAGATGGAGCCCGCTGGATCCGGTCAGCCGCGGCGCGGCTACCAGGCCGCGCCTTCCGGCCAGAGTTACCGCGCCCTGCGGTCCTTCGGCATCGCGGCTGGCGGCCTGACCTGCCAGGGGTGCCGCAGGCCGGGCGCGGCCACGCCGTCGATCGCGACGATCGCGCTGATGAGCGCGCTGATGCGGGGCGACTGGGAGCTTGCCGATCGCAGCGAGCGCCGGCATCAGGCCGAGTGCAGCGGGCTGGTGGCCGCCTACCTGCAATGGCACCTGGAGCACTCGATCCGGTCACTCAAGCACGTGGAGCACGCATGACGCGCCCGGCAGGATGCCGGTGAGCCGCCCGGTCAGGCCGCCAGACCCGCACGTCAGCGGGGCCAGGCCGCCCGGCATCCCGGCCAGCCTGGTGCCACGGCACGTCGCGCTGGTGATGGACGGCAACGGCCGCTGGGCCAAGCAGCGCGGGCTGCCGCGCACCGAGGGCCACAAGGCGGGCGAGCACTCGCTCTTCGACGTCATCATGGGCGCGATCGAGCTCGGCATCCCGTACCTGTCGGCCTACGCCTTCTCGACAGAGAACTGGCGCCGGTCACCGGATGAGGTCCGGTTCCTGATGGGCTTCAACCGGGACGTGATCCGCCGCCGCCGGGACCAGCTCAACGAGATGGGCGTGCGGGTCCGCTGGGCGGGCCGGCGCCAGCGGCTCTGGCGCAGCGTCATCTCCGAGCTGGAGGACGCCGAGCGGATGACCGAGCACAACTCCGTGCTGACCCTCCAGTTCTGCGTGAACTACGGCGGCCGGGCGGAGATCGCCGACGCGGCGGCGGCGATCGCGGCGGACGTGGCCGCCGGGCGGCTGCGGCCGGAGAAGGTGAACGAGCGGCTGATCGCCCGCTACCTGGATGAGCCCGGCATCCCGGACGTGGACCTCTTCATCCGGTCCTCGGGGGAGCAGCGGACCTCCAACTTCCTGCTCTGGCAGTCCGCCTACGCCGAGTTCGTCTTCCTGGACACCCTGTTCCCCGACTTCGACCGGCGTCATCTGTGGCAGGCCTGCGAGATCTACGCGTGCCGGGACCGCCGCTACGGCGGAGCCCAGCCCAACCAGGTCGCCGAGCCAGGGGCGCCGCCCGAGTCGACCTGATCCGCCCGCTCAGGGTTCCGCTGCTCGCTCCGTGGCCGCGTGGGAACGACCGAGGCCGGCCGCCGGGCTACGGGCGGCCGAACCAGCGGCTGGCGTCAATCTAAGTTGACGCCAGCCGCTGCGTCGTCCGCCTTGCGTCCTCCCGTGCTCCGCCTCGGCCCTCCGGGCTCAGCGCATGCGCAAGGTGGGGCGGAGCGCATCCAGGGTGGCCACGTCGTCGATGGTGGACGGCACGGCCTCGTTCTCGTTGCCGTCGGCGATCCCGCGCATGGTCTTGCGCAGGATCTTGCCCGAGCGGGTCTTGGGCAGTCCGGCGACGACGTCCACCTTGCGCAGCGCGGCGACGGCACCGATCTGGGCGCGGACCAGCTCGACCAGCTCGACGCTGAGCACGTCGGGGTCGGTCTCGACGCCCGCCTTCAGCACCACGAAACCGCGCGGGATCTGACCCTTGAGCGGGTCGTTCACGCCGATGACCGCGCACTCGGCCACGGCGGGGTGGCTGGCCAGTATCTCCTCCATCTCCCCGGTGGACAGCCGGTGCCCGGCGACGTTGATGACGTCGTCGGTGCGGCCCATCACGTAGACGTAGCCGTCCTCGTCCCGGAACCCGCCGTCCCCGGTGATGTAGGAGCCGGGGTACTGCACCAGGTAGGAGTCGATGAATCGCTGGTCATCGCCCCAGAGCGTGGTCAGGCAGCCCGGCGGGAGCGGCAGCCGCAGCACGATGTCCCCGGTCGTGCCCGGCGGCACGTCCTCGCCGCTGACCGGGTCGACGACGTGCAGGTCGTAGCCGGGCACCGGCATGGTCGGTGAGCCCGGCTTGGTGGGCATGGGGTCCAGGCCCATCAGGTCGGCCGCGATCGGCCAGCCGGTCTCGGTCTGCCACCAGTGGTCGACGACCGGTACGCCGAGCAGCTCGCCGGCCCACCGGTAGGTCTCCGGGTCGAGCCGCTCGCCGGCCAGGAACAGGCAGCGGAAGCCGGACAGGTCGTACTTCCTGGTGAACTCCCCGTTCGGGTCCTCCTTCTTGATCGCGCGGAAGGCCGTCGGCGCGGTGAACATCGCCTTGACCCCGTGCTCCGATATCACCCGCCAGAACGCGCCGGGGTCCGGCGTGCCGACCGGCTTGCCCTCGTACAGCACCGTGGTGCAGCCCGCCAGCAGCGGGGCGTAGACGATGTACGAATGGCCGACGACCCAGCCGATGTCGGAGGCGGCCCAGAACACCTCGCCGGGCTGGATGTCGTAGATGTTGGCCATGCTCCAGTGCAGGACGACAGCATGCCCGCCGTTGTCGCGGACGACGCCCTTCGGCTTGGCCGTGGTACCCGAGGTGTACAGGATGTAGAGCGGGTCGGTGGCCGCGACCGGGACGCAGTCGGCCGGCTGGGCGGTCGCCATGGCCTGCTCCCAGTCCACGTCCCGGCCCTCGATCAGGGTTGCCTTCGCCTGCGGCCGCTGCAGGATGACGCAGCGCTCCGGCTTCCTCGACGACAGCTCGATCGCCTTGTCCAGGATGGGCATGTACTCCAGCACCCGGCTGGTCTCGATGCCGCAGGAAGCCGACACGACGACCTTCGGCGCCGCGTCGTCGATGCGGGCCGCCAGTTCCGGCGCGGCGAAACCGCCGAACACGACGGAGTGGACGGCCCCGAGGCGCGCGCAGGCGAGCATCGCCACGATCGCCTCGGGCACCATCGGCATGTAGATGACCACGCGGTCACCCGCGCCGGTGCCGAGGTCGCGCAGCACGCCCGCGAACCGCGCGACCTCGTCAAGTAGCTGCCGGTACGTCAGGGTCCGGCCGGTACCGGTCACCGGGCTGTCGTAGATCAGCGCGGCCTGGTCGCCGCGGCCGTCGCGCACATGCCGGTCCAGCGCGTTGAAGCAGGTGTTCAGCGCGCCATCAGCGAACCAGCGGTAAAACGGCGGGTTGGACTTGTCCAGCACGACCGTCGGCTGGCGGTACCAGTCGATCCCGCCGGCAGCCGCGCCCCAGAACTTGTCCGGGTCGGTGAGGCTCTGCTGGAACGCTTCGGCATAACGACCCATGTCTGCTCGTCCTCCTTGACGTGGAAGGCTCTTTCGGCCTGATCGGGCGTGCTGCGCCTACTCTTCCCCGAGGGATTCGTTCGGCTTCTTGGCCAGGGGGCCGATCGGCAGGATCGCGCGGCCGTAGGTGGCCTCGCACAGCTCGGCGAGGCACAGGTAGAAGGCGTTTGCCGCCAGCACCAGGCCGATCACCCCGCCGGTCTTGATCAGCCCGGTGGACGCCCCGTAGTTGCCTGCGGCGAGCACGAACAGGGCGACGGTCAGCAGCACCAGGGCCGTGATCACGGCAATGCTGGTGCGGAACGCGGCGATGAGCATGATGGCAGAGAAGATGCCGAAGCCGTACAGCAGCAGGCCGAGCGCGTGACCGACCTGAAGCAGTGGCACGGCCTTGAGGAAGAACTCGGCGAAGGCCCAGATGGACAGCCAGAACGCGCCGAAGCCGGTGAACAGCACGCCGCCGAAGGTGTTTCCCACCCGCAGCTGGATCACCCCGGCGATCAGCTGGGCCAGACCGCCGAACATGAGCGCCACGGCGAAGACGACCGGGGTAACCGCAGCGGGGATGATGTTGGCGTTGATCATGCTGAGCATGAACGTGGTGGTCGCGAATCCGGCCAGGGCAAGCGGCCCGGAGTTCCCCCATACGACACCGGTGATTGCTGCGGGAACCGGAGCTGGCCGGGGCGTGACTGGCGCGGGCTCGCGATGCTCGACGGAAGCCATGTGATCCTCCTCACGTATTCGATCAGTTGCGCGCAGCTTGTCCTGTCAGCGCGAGGGCTGTGGAGGGCCATTGGTCCCTGATCGGACCTGCCGAAAGTAGGGCACCAGGGGAGAAGCCCTGCGGGCCAGCCGCAACGCGGCACCCGCGGGGCGCGGGCCGGGCCGGCGTCAGCCGGTCAGTGGGTGGCCCGGAAGGCGGCCAGGGCGAGCACGACGGCGACCGCGGCGATCCGGCCAAGCCGCCCGCCGGGGCCCAGCCGCGGCCAGGACAGCGCCGCCAGCCAGCCCAGGGCCACCGCGACCAGGCACAGCGCAGCCGCTCCGATGACGCCATGCACGGCCAGCCCGGTGATCAGCAGCGCGACCGCGATGAGCGGCAGCAGCCAGACGGGCAGCTGATGCAGGAACACCATCGGCGCTGCGCTGCGCTGCTCCAGGGACCGGCGGGCTGGCGAGCTGCCCGGCGTGTACAGGGTCTGGCCAGGCGGCAGCGGCCTGCGGCGCTGCCGCGACGACCGGTTCGCGCTCATGCCGGCTCCCTCCTGACAGGTCCGCTCCAGCGTACGCCCGGCTCGCGGCGGCCTGCCCGGCTCGCGGCCGGCTATATTCGCAGCGCGCTGACCTGGCGCCCAGCTAAACTGGCCACACCGCCGCCCCCTTAGCCCCGGGCTTCGAGCATGTCCCGCAAGCCGCCGACGGCCAGCCGGATGGAGACCTTGATGGCAAAACGAAGCGATCGCATGGAGACCCTCGTCAGTCTCTCCAAGCGGCGGGGGATCGTCTTCCCGTCCAGCGACATCTACGGCGGCCTGCGCGCCTCCTGGGACTACGGGCCGCTCGGCGTCGAGATCAAGAACAGCATCAAGCGCCAGTGGTGGCGCTCGATGGTGCAGGAGCGAGACGACATCGTGGGCCTCGACTCCTCGGTCATCCTGGCGCCCGAGGTCTGGCAGGCCAGCGGCCACCTGACCGAGTTCGCCGACCCGCTGACCGAGTGCCAGTCCTGCCACCGCCGGTTCCGCGCTGACCACCTGGAGGAGGCGTACGAGGAGAAGCACGGCCGCCCGCCGGAGCACGGCCTGGCCGATATCGCCTGCCCGAACTGCGGGACCAGGGGAGCCTTCACCGAGCCGCGGATGTTCAACGGGATGCTGCGCACCTACCTTGGCGCCACCGAGGACGAGTCCGGCCTGGCCTACCTGCGCCCGGAGACCGCGCAGGGCATCTTCATCAACTTCCGGAACGTGCTGCAGACCTCCCGCAAGAAGGTGCCGTTCGGCATCGGCCAGGTCGGGAAGTCGTTCCGAAACGAGATAACGCCGGGTAATTTCATCTTCCGCACGCGCGAGTTCGAGCAGATGGAGATGGAGTTCTTCGTCCGGCCGGGCACCGACGAGGACTGGCATCAGCGCTGGATCGACACCCGGCTGGCCTGGTACCTCGATCTTGGCGTGAACCGGGACAACCTGCGGCTGTACGAGCACCCGCAGGAGAAGCTGTCGCATTACTCGAAGCGGACGGTCGACATCGAGTACCGGTACGGGTTCCCCGGCACCGAGTGGGGCGAGCTCGAGGGGATCGCGAACCGGACCGACTTCGACCTCACGACCCACGCGCGCGCCTCCGGCCAGGACCTGTCGTACCTGGATGCGGAGACCAACGAGCGTTTCGTGCCGTACGTGATCGAGCCGGCCGCCGGAGTTGACCGCTCGATGCTGATGTTCCTGCTGGACGCCTACTCCGAGGACGAGGCGCCGGACGCGAAGGGCAACCTGGAGAAGCGGACCGTGCTGCGGCTGGATCACCGGCTGGCGCCGGTGAAGGTCGCCGTGCTGCCGCTGTCCCGCAACGCCGACCTGTCGCCGAAGGCGCGGGACCTGGCCGCGGTGCTGCGCAAGCACTGGAACACCGACTTCGATGACGCCAGCGCGATCGGCCGCCGCTACCGCCGGCAGGACGAGGTCGGCACGCCGTACTGCGTGACCGTGGACTTCGACACGCTGGACGATCAGGCGGTGACGGTCCGGGAGCGCGACTCGATGAAGCAGGAGCGGATCGGCATCGACAGCCTCGTCGGCTACCTGTCCGAGCGCCTCTCCGGCTGCTGACCGGCGGCCCGCTGGCGCGGGACGTCCGCCGCGCCCGTCGCCCGGGCGCGCCCGCGGCGACGGGCGCAGCCTGCGACCAAGCGCATCCGGGCCAGGAGTACCGCGCCGGCACTAGTGCGGCAAGCCGGGCCGGGAGCTGCCGAAGTGGCCAGCGGAGAGCGCTGGTAGCAGCCTAATTCCCATAATGCTGGTCGGAAATATTGACTAGGCCGGAGCGTCATGACATGCTCCAGCTATGACGACTCACGACGGTACCGAGCGCCGCTACGTGGACCTGCTCCTCGTGGCCAGCGCGCTCTGTCCCCGGCAGTCCTGACCGCTACCTCGCGTCGTTGATTTCCGCGCTCCGGGCACGCTGCCCGTGAGCCCTCCGGCCGAATCTCCTGATCATCAGCTGCCCGCGTGCCCGGCGCCCCGCCCGGCACCTGCCGGGCTAAGCCATGCCCGCATGCCCATCCATGGCTGCCGAAGTCCGCCTGTTCCCCCGAGCCTGAGAGGCATTCCCGTGACCGAGACCATCAGCACCCCGACCCGCATCACCGTGCGCAGGCTAGCCGGAAACATCGGCGCCGAGCTGGCCGGCGTCGATGCCGGCGACGCCCTGAGCGACGAGACCGTCGCCCAGGTGCGGCGCGCCCTGCTGGACCACAAGGTCGTCTTCCTCCGCGACCAGCATCTCGACTACGCCCGGCAGGTCGCCTTCGCCGAGCGGCTCGGCCCGCTGACGCTCGGCCACCCGACCCTGATATCGCCGCCGGACCAGCCCCTGCTGGAAGAAATCGACTCCCGCAAGGGCGGCCGGGCCAACCACTGGCACACCGACGTGACCTTCGTCGACCGGCCGCCAGCCTTCACCCTGCTCCATGCCGTCGTCATCCCGCCGGCCGGCGGGGACACGATCTGGGCGAACACGGTCACCGCCTACCAGAGCCTGCCCGCTGAGCTGCGCGACCTGGCCGACCGGCTGCGGATCGTGCACACCAACGACCACGACTACGCGGCGGTCTACGGCCGGGGCGAGCGTGTCGATGCAGCGCTGGAGGCGACCCAGAAGCAATTCGTCTCAACGGTCTTCGAGACCGAGCACCCCGCCGTCCGGGTGCACCCGGAGACCGGGGAGCACTCCCTGGTTCTCGGCGGCTTCGCGCGGACGGTGCTCGGCTTCTCGCCGCAGGCATCGCGCGACCTGATCAGGCTCCTGCAGGAGTACGTCACCCGGCCCGAGCAGACGGTCCGCTGGCAGTGGCGGGAGGGCGACCTGGCCATCTGGGACAACCGGGCTACCCAGCACTACGCGATCTTCGACTACGGCAGCGCGCACCGGCGCGGCGAGCGGGTCACCGTAGCTGGCCCGGTTCCGGTCGGCGTGGACGGCCGCCCGAGCATTCCGCTGCGCGGCGACGCGACCGCGTACTACGCCGGCGCGGACAGCTGAGCCCCGCCGGGCCGGAGTAGTTCCCGGTCGTCCCTGGCGGCTTTGCCGGCCTCCCGCCGGCGGCCTGACGCCAGTCCTCCCGGCGTTGCGCCGGGCCTCCCCTGACAAGAAGGCAGGACCATGAGCAGCTCAGCTGATGTCAACACCCCGGCGCGCACCTCGGTGCCGATCTATAAACGCAAGCGACGGCGGATCTACGGCGGGATCGCCGTGGTGGTCATCGTGGTCGTCGCGGCGGTCATCTGGGCCATCACCCAGGGCGGCAGTTCGGGCCCGGCCGCGCTGCCCAGCTTTACCATCTCGGTGAGCCAGGGCACTGTCGCCAGTCCTGACAGCATTATCGAGAGCCAGCCATCGCTCGCCAAGCTCATCCCCGCCCAGCTGCACTACGTGCCGTTCGACGCCGGGGTCACGGCAATCGCCGAGATGAAGAGCGGCGCGGTGCAGGCCATCAGCGGCGTCGGCAACCCGCCCGCCACGGCGGCCATCGGCACCAACACCGGAGTCACCGTCGTGATGGGCTGGGGATTCGATGACGACCAGCTACTCGTTCCGCCCTCCGTTACCTCGCCGAGCCAGCTGGCCGGCAAGTCCGTCGGCGTTCTCGTCGGATCCTCGGAGGACTACGAGCTGCTGGGCTACCTGGCGCTGGAGCACCTGACCGGCAAGGTCAAGGTGGTCCCCTTCGCCAGCGAGCCCGCCGCGGGCGCTGCCGCCCTGTCCGGCGCGATCGACTCCGCTTATGTCTACGGCGGCCCGGCCGCCGACCTGATCGCGAAGCACTATCACTCGCTGGTCAACGCCGAGCAGATCGCCAGGCTCGGCATCCCCGGCCTCGACGTGATCGCGGTCGCGACCAGCGTGGTTACCAGTGACCCCGCGCTGGTCCAGGATTACGTCTGCGCCGAGGTGCAGGGCAGCCGGGACATGACCGGGCCGGACGCCGCGAAGTACCTGGCCGCCAGCGCCGGCGCGCAGGGCGTGCCGGGCAGCCAGATCGTGGCGGCGACCAGGGGCTATCCCTTCATCCCGCCGAGCCAGCAGCTGTACTGGCTTGGCTCCGCCCTCCATGATCCCGGCAGCCGCATCGTCCAGGCCTACCTGCAGACCGGCAAGTTCCTGGTCGCGCAGGGCAGGCTCACCGCCGTGCCCACGGCAGCGCAGATTGCCTCGCACATCGACATCACCTTCATCAAGAAGGCACTGGCCGGTGGCTGCCCGAGCTGACGCTGACGGGGCCGCGAGCTCGCGCGGAAGCGGCCCCGTCAGCCGGCCTGAGCCAGCCGGCCGCATCGGCCGGACGCGGCCTGTGCAGGAGCACGGCGGGACGCGGACCGCGACTGATGCCGGGCATGGCGGCGCTGACGTGGTGATCCGCTCGGTGGGCAAGACCTTCCGCCGGGGCGGCCGGCGCACCGTCGCCCTGGCCGGGGTCGACCTGGAGGTCCGGGCCGGCGAGCTGGTCTGCCTGCTCGGGCCGTCAGGCTGCGGGAAGTCCACCCTGCTGCGGATCGTGGCCGGGGCCCTCGAGCTGGACGAGGGCACCGTCACGGTCGGGGGACGGCCGGTGCACGGCCCGTCCCCCGACCGGGGCATGCTGTTTCAGACCCCCATGCTGTTCCCGTGGCTCACGACGAGGAAGAACGTGCTGTTCGGCCCGCGGGCACAGCGATCCGGCGGGCTGCATGAGCGGGATGACCCGGAGCTGGATGCCGAGGCCGACTCGATCCTGGCCACTGCCGGGCTCGCCAAGTTCGGCGACGCGTTTCCGCATGAGCTCTCCGGCGGGATGCGGCACCGCGCGGCTTTCGCGCGTGCCATCATCACCCGGCCCTCCCTGCTGCTCATGGACGAGCCGTTCGGGGCGCTGGACGCCATCACCCGGCTGCGCATGCACGACTTCCTGCTGAGCATGTGGGAGCAGTACCGGACCACCATCATCTTCGTGACGCATGACATCGAGGAGGCGGTCCTGCTCGGCGATCGGGTGGCCGTGATGGGCGGCCGGCCGCCGGGCATCCGGGAAGTCATCGACATCCCCCTCGGACGGCCCCGGCACGCGATCGACGCCGACACCGAGGCATTCCTGATCGCCAAGCGGAGGATCCGCGCATCCCTGACGGTGTGAGTCGCGCCGACCGCAGGCAGCCGCGATCCGCGGGCGGGTCGCGGGGCCGGTGCTGCCCCTGCACGAGGAGAGAGAGAAATGTCAAGCTGGCGTACGCTGCCACCGCTCGGTGACGGTGTCCTCGTCGATGATGCCGCTGCGGCCCTGCTGCCAGCCACGGCCGACGAGGACGCCCGTGATGCGATCGATGACCGCGCTGACCTGGCCGCCTACCGGCGGGCCAGGCGCCGGGCGCGCACCCGCCGCCTGGCCACCGGAGCGGCCGGCCTGCTCGCCCTGGCGATCGTGTGGCAGATCTCCGCAACCCTGATCAGGGATCCGGTCTTCCTGCCGTCGGTCACCCAGACCGCGCAGACGTTCGCGCATTACTTCAACCGTCCTTACCCGGCGCAGGGCGTGCCGCTGTGGCTGGACGCCGTCGACAGCCTGCGCCGCATCCTGATCGGCTTTGCCGTCGGCGTCGGCGCCGGGGTGACCCTGGGCTCAGCGATGTCCGCCAGCCGCATCGCGAGGCACCTGATCGATCCGGTTATCGAGGTGCTCCGCCCGCTGCCGCCACTGGCCTTCATCCCGCTGTTCATCATCTGGTTCGGGATCGGCGAGATGCCCAAGGAGGTCCTGATCGTCATCGGGGTCACGCCGATCATGGCCGTCACCACCGTCGCCGCCCTGGACGAGGTACCGGACGACCTGCGACTGTGCGCTCGGACGCTGGGCGCATCCAGCCTGTACGCCCTGCTGCACGTGCAGATCCGGTCCGCCTTGCCCGGCATCGTGACCGGGATGCGCATCTCGATGGCCGGGGCCTGGACGAGCATCGTCGCGGCCGAGCTGATCGCGGCTACCAGCGGGCTCGGGTACCTGATCATGCAGGCGGGCGATTACCTCAATACCGCCCTGACCCTGTCCGGGATCATCGCGATCGCCATTCTCGGGCTGACCCTGGACATCTGCCTGCGCGGGCTGCTCAGCCTCGTCGATCCGAGCAGGCGCCGCTGACGCGGCAGCCGCCCGCTGTCCGCTCACCGTGGCTGAACCGCTCGCCGATGAGCTGCGTCAACGACGTCGTCGGGCCCTACGGGATCCGGCAGTTCGGCCAGGCCGTCCATCGGGAGCTGACCACCGGCAAGACCTCGATCGACCTGGCCGAGACGTGCGCGCCAGTCAGGCAGAGTGCCGCCGCACCGGGCATCTGGAACCCGCTCCCGCTCTTCGGCGACGTGCAGCGCGATCACCAGGCCATCGCGAGCAGGCTGGGCACCAGGTCCGTAGACCGGCGCAGCACCCAGGCCGTGCCGCTGATGGCCGGCGGCGGCGAGCATAGCGTGGAACCGGCGGGCGATGAGCCGGTGGCCGCGCTCGCTGGGATGCAGGCGGTCCACCGCCCACATGCCCGGATCGTAGGTCTCGGCGTCGCCGGCGGCATCGAAATGTATCGTGCCGTAGCGCTCGGCTGCGGCGTCCATGACCAGGTTGATCTGGCGCGCGCGCCGGGCCAGCGGCCTGGCCAGCGTGCCGGGCAGGCCGAGCATCCGGCCCGGGTCCGGCAGCCGCATGGTGAGCACCTCGGCGCCCGCGCCGCGCAGCGCGCCGATCGTGTGCCCGGCGGCGGCCGCGATCCGGCTGGGCTCGAAGCCCGGCCGCAGCGTGTCGTTGATGCCGACGATCACGCTGGCGATGTCCGGCCGCAGCAGCAGCGCCCGGGGCAGCTGATCGCACTCCACGTCGGCCACCGTTGCGCCGTTAGCCGCCAGGATGTGCAGGCCCGGGTCCGGTAGCGTCTCGGCGAGCAGCACGGCCCAGCCGCGCCAGCCGCGGGCCCCGGCCTGGCCGCCCGGGCCGGACTGCGCACTCCGGACGCAACGGCGTGACGGCGGGGCGAACTGTCGATGACATCTCGGCCAGGCGGCGCGGTGCGGCGGCAGGCGGCGCGGTGCGGCAGCAGGCAGCGCGGTGCGGCAGCAGGCAGCGCGGTGCGGCGGCTAACCGCCTACGCCATCTCCCGTCAGGGCCGAGAGCACCTGGTCAGCGGTCTTGTCCGAGGCCTCGCTAGCCCGGTCGCGCGGCGAGCGGCGGAAGATCTCAGCAGCCGCCTGGTGAAAGCCGTCCGGCAGCCCGGCGGCAGCCATGGTGGCGGCGATCTCCTCCATCTCCGCGACCCAGCGCCAGCCCTTGGCGGTCGCTGACCGGGCGGCGCCGCGGGACCGCTCGGCCAGCGCGGGCTGGGACTGCTCCCACTCAGCGAGCAGGACGTCCTCCACGCCCTCGGCTCTGGCGAGTGCCCGGACCGCCAGCAGTAGCGCCGCCGTGCCCTTGGTCCAGCCGGCATAGGCCATCTTGACCGCCGATGCGGCCGTCAGCGTGCCGCCGGCCAGCCGGGCGTCCAGGGCCGTGCCCGCGAACAGGTCGCGCACCTCGCCGGCGTCGTCGCCGGACAGGTACAGCCGGGTATGCCCGGCGGCCCGCGGCGGGGGCCCGATGATCCCGCCGTCGACGTAGCGGCCGCCGCTGCCGGTGATCATTCCGGCGATCTCGCGGGCCGTGCCGGGTGAGATCGCGTTGGCGTCCAGGTAAAGCCCGCCGAACCCGTGCACCGCCCAGGCGACGTCGAGCGCGGCGTGCGGCGGGCAGACGGACACGATCACCTCGGCCTGGCTGGCCAGGCCGGCGACCGTGCCGGCATCGGTCAGCCCCGCCGCCTGCGCGCGCGCCGCGGTCTGCGGCCCGCGGCCCTGCGACGCCCACAGCACCTGATGTCCCCGGTCAGCCAGGCACCGCCCGACGGCGGCACCCATCTCGCCGGGATGCAGCAGGCCGATGACGCGAGGACTCGAGTTATTCACCTAGGCATTGTGTCGGACGGCCGGCCCGGCCGGGCCGGCCGGGACGGCCGGCCGCTGCGCCGCTCCTGCACGGCTACGGCGGGTCCGGCGCCGTGCACGAAGACGCGCCCGGCCCCGGTCCGCCGGCCGCGCCGACGCGAGGGTGCCCGCCGAGTTGCCTCGCCGGGCGAGCTTTTCCGGCGGCCACGGGCATACCGGCGCGCGACTGGCCCGGTCGAGGTTGCAGAAAAACGTCCTGTCCTCAGGTCCCCGGCGGACCGGTTGCTCGGTAGAGTCCAAGACAGGAGGGCCGTGAGGCCATAAATACTGAGCCGCGCTGCGTCTAGCTCGCTGGGCCAGACGGGCGGCATCGCAAGGAGACCGTGCTATGCCGAAGCTCGTCTATGACTTCACCGAAGGTAACAAGGACCTGAAGGATCTGCTGGGAGGCAAAGGCGCCAACCTGGCCGAGATGACCAATCTGGGGCTGCCGGTGCCGCCCGGCTTCATCATCACCACTGAGGCCTGCCGGCATTACCTGGAGCAGGGCTCCATCCCCGAGGGACTGGCCGGCGAGGTCACCACCCATCTGCGGCAGCTTGAACAGAAGATGGGCAAGAAGCTGGGCGACCACGAGGATCCGCTGCTGGTCAGCGTCCGCTCCGGGGCTAAGTTCTCCATGCCGGGCATGATGGAAACGGTGCTGAACATCGGCCTGTCCGATGGTTCCGTGCAGGGCCTGGCCAAGCAGGCCAGTGATGACCGGTTCGCCTGGGACGCCTACCGGCGGCTGATCCAGATGTTCGGCAAGACCGTGCTGGACATCGACGGCGACGCGTTCGAGCATGCGATCGACGCTGCCAAGCAGGCCAAGGGCACCAGGAGCGATCTGGACCTTGACGCCGATGACCTGCGCGGGATCGTGGAGACCTTCAAGGGCATCGTCAAGGACAAGACGGGCCGTGATTTCCCGCAGGACCCGCGCGAGCAGATGGACATGGCGGTCAACGCCGTCTTCAACTCGTGGAACGCGCCACGGGCGATCCTGTACCGGCGGCAGGAGCGGATCCCGACCGACCTCGGCACGGCCGTCAACATCGTGGCCATGGTCTTCGGAAACCTGGGCATGGACTCGGGCACCGGCGTCGCCTTCACCCGCGACCCCGGCAGCGGCCAGCAGGGCGTCTACGGCGACTACCTGCAGAACGCGCAGGGCGAGGACGTCGTGGCCGGCATCCGCAACACCGTCCCGCTGCAGGACCTCGAGCAGATCGACGCGAAGTCCTACAACCAGCTCATCGACATCATGAAGACGCTGGAGAACCACTACAAGGACCTGTGCGACATCGAGTTCACGATCGAGCGCGGCAAGCTGTGGATGCTGCAGACCCGGGTCGGCAAGCGCACCGCGGGCGCGGCGTTCCGGATCGCCATCCAGCTGGTCGACCAGGGCCTGATCGACATGGATGAGGCGCTGACCCGGGTCACCGGCAGCCAGCTCGCGCAGCTGATGTTCCCCCGGTTCGACGCCGGCAGCAACGTCCGGCAGGTCGCCAAGGGCATCAGCGCATCGCCTGGCGCGGCGGTCGGCAAGGTGGTCTTCGACTCCGGCCGCGCGGTCGAGCAGGCGGCGGCCGGCGAGGACGTCATCCTGGTCCGGCGCGAGACCAACCCCGACGACCTGCACGGCATGATCGCCGCGCGCGGCATCCTGACCAGCCGCGGCGGCAAGACCAGCCACGCCGCGGTGGTCGCCCGCGGGATGGGCAAGACCTGCGTGTGCGGCGCGGACGAGCTCGAGGTCGACCTGGTCGGCCGCAAGTTCACCGCACCCGGCGGCGTGACCGTCAGCGAGGGCGACGTGATCTCGATCGACGGCACCTCGGGCGTGGTCTTCCTCGGCGAGGTGCCGGTCGTCGCCTCGCCGGTGGTGGAGTACTTCGAGGGCGGCCTGGACGCCTCCGCCGACGAGCTGGTGTCCGCCGTGCACAAGATCATTAAGCACGCCGACGAGCGGCGCCGCCTGGGCGTGTGGACGAATGCCGACAACGGCGAGGACTCCGCCCGCGCGCGCCGGTTCGGCGCCGAGGGCATCGGCCTGACCAGGACCGAGCACATGTTCCTCGGCGAGCGGCGGCAGCTGGTCGAGCGGCTGATCCTGGCCGACGACGATGCCACCCGGCAGGCCGCCCTGGACGCCCTCGAGCCGCTGCAGCGCGGCGACTTCGTGGAGATCCTGGAGGCGATGGACGGGCTGCCGGTGACCATCCGGCTGCTCGACCCGCCGCTGCACGAGTTCCTGCCCGACCTGACCGCGCTGTCGGTCAAGATCGCCCTGGCCGGGGACGGCGCGACCGAGCAGGACAAGAAGCTGCTGGAGGCGGTCAGGCGGCTGCACGAGGAGAACCCGATGCTCGGCCTGCGCGGCGTCCGGCTGGGCCTGGTCGTGCCCGGCCTGTACGCGATGCAGGTGCGGGCCATCGCGCACGCCGCGGCGGACCGGGTCAAGGCGGGCGGGAATCCGCGGCCCGAGATCATGATCCCGCTGGTCGGCGCCGTCCAGGAGCTCGAGGCCGCCCGCGAGGAGACCGAGCGGGTGCTGGCCGAGGTCCGGGAGGAGACCGGGACCGACGTGCACACGATGATCGGCACCATGATCGAGGTGCCGCGCGCGGCCCTGACCGCGGGCCAGATCGCCCAGGTGGCCGAGTTCTTCTCATTCGGCACCAACGACCTGACGCAGATGGGCTGGGGTTTCTCCCGCGACGATGTCGAGGGCGCATTCTTCAGCCAGTACATCGACCTCGGCGTGTTCGGCGTCTCCCCGTTCGAGACGCTGGATTCCGAGGGCATCGGCCGGCTGGTCAGGATCGCCGTCGAGGAAGGCCGGGCTGCCCGTCCCGGCCTGCAGGTCGGCGTCTGCGGCGAGCACGGCGGCGATCCCGAGTCGGTGCACTTCTTCCACAGCGCCGGGCTCGACTACGTGTCTTGCTCGCCGTTCCGCGTGCCGGTGGCCAGGCTTGAGGCCGGCCGGGCCGCCGTGCTCGAGACCTCAGGAGGCAGCGACACCCGGTGACCGCTGGCTACGACAGCCACGCGACGGCACGGCAGGCCGGCGAGCCGCGCAAGAGTGCAGGCAGCCACGGGCGCGGTCCCTTCGAGCGGGATCGCGCCCGGGTGCTGCACAGTGCCGCGCTGCGCAGGCTCGCGGCCAAGACGCAGGTCGTCGAGGTCGGCTACGGCGATTTCCCCCGGACCAGGCTCACGCATTCGCTGGAATGCGCGCAGATCGGGCGTGAGCTCGGCGCATCCCTGGGCTGCGACCCCGACCTGGTGGACGCTGCCTGCCTGGCACACGACCTGGGACATCCCCCGTTCGGGCATAACGGCGAGTCGGCGCTGGCCGAGCTCGCGGCGGGCTGCGGCGGCTTCGAGGGGAACGCGCAGAGCCTGCGCCTGCTGACCCGGCTGGAGGCCAAGATCCCCGGCGCCGGGCTGAACCTCACCAGGGCCACCCTCGATGCGACCCTCAAGTATCCGTGGCTGGCCGGCGAGGGCCGGGCCAAGTACGGGGCCTACGCCGACGACAGCGAGGTCTTCGACTGGATCCGCGCGGGCGCCAAGCCCGGACGGCCCTGCCTGGAAGCCCAGGTGATGGACTGGGCGGACGACGTGGCCTACTCCGTGCACGACCTGGAAGACGGCCTGCAGGCCGGGCTGATCACCCTGGCGGCGCTGCGGGATCCGGCCGAGCGGCTGGCCGTGGCCGAGCTGACCGCCGTCGAGTACTGCGAGCCTGACTCGGTCACGGCGGCCGAGCTGGCTGATTTCTTCCGCGCCCTGATGGGACTGGACTGCTGGCCTGAGAGCTTCGACGGCGGCCTGATCTCGCTGGCCGCGCTGAAGAACCTGACCAGCGAGCTGATCGCGCGCTTCTGCCGGGCCGCGCAGGACGCCACGATCGACGCTGCCCGGCCGCCGCTGGCCCGGTATGACGCCGACCTGATCGTGCCGCGGACGGCCCGGCTGGAGTGCGCGCTGCTCAAGGGAGTTACCGCCCACTACGTGATGAGCCGGGCCGGCGCGGCTGCCGCCCAGGCCAGGGAGCGCGTGCTGATCACCGAGCTGGCTGCCGCCGTGCGGGACGGCGCGCCCGGCACGCTGGAGCCGGTCCTGCGGCCGGCCTACGCCGCCGCCCGGACCGACGCGGAGCGGCTGCGGGTGGTCGTCGACCAGGTGGCCTCGCTGACCGATACCTCGGCTACCGGCTGGCACGACCGGCTGTGCCGGTAAGGGCCCGGCTCGCCGCGCCGCGGCCGGGCCGGCGCGCTGATCCTGGACCCGCCGGGCGCGGTCCGGGATGCTGAGGCTGAGCCCGTGCGGCGACGCCCGCCCGGCCTGCCGGGCGAGGGCCGCCGCGCCCCGCTGAATGATCAGGCTGACCGCATCGAAGGGAGTCCCGATGGCCGCCGAACCCACCTACGTCATCATTGGCGCGAGCCTGGCCGGAGCGAAGGCCGCCGAGACGCTGCGCGAGGAGGGCTTCGGCGGCGGCGTCATCCTGATCGGCGCGGAGCAGGAGCGGCCCTATGAGCGGCCCCCGCTGTCCAAGGGGCTGCTGCTCGGCAAGGACGAGAAGAGCTCGATCTACGTGCATGAGCCCGACTGGTACGGCCAGCACCAGGTGGACCTGCGGCTCGGCGAGACGGTGACCGGCATCGACCGGGCCGCCCGGCAGGTCACGCTGGCCGGCGGCGGGACTGTCGGCTACGACAAGCTGCTGATCACCACGGGGTCCGTGCCGCGGCCGCTGCGCGTGCCCGGTGCCGACCTGGACGGCGTGCTGTACCTGCGGACGGTGGGCGACTCCGAGCGGCTCACCGCGGCGCTGAAGGCCGGGGGGCAGGTCGTGATCGCCGGCTCTGGCTGGATCGGCCTGGAGACGGCCGCGGCGGCCCGCGAGTACGGCTGTGAGGTCACCGTGGTCGAGCCCGACCCGGCGCCGCTGTACCGGTCGATCGGGCCCGAGCTGGGCGAGGTGTTCGCCGGGCTGCACCGGAGCCACGGCGTGACGTTCCGCTTCGGCGAGGGCGTCAGCGAGCTGCGCGGCGACGGCGGATCGGTCCGCCTGGCGGTCACCACGGCGGGCACCGAGCTGCCCGCCGACCTCGTGATCGTCGGCATCGGCGCGGTGCCGGCCGCTGGCCTCGGCGCGGCGGCCGGCCTGGACGTGGACAACGGGATCGTGACGGACGACGCGCTGCGCAGCTCTGACCCGGATATCTTCGCGGCCGGCGACGTGGCGAACTCGCTGAATCCGCTGCTCGGCCGCCACGTCCGGGTCGAGCACTGGGGCAACGCGCTGAGCGGGGGACCGGTCGCGGCAAAGTCGATGCTGGGCCAGCGGGCCTCGCACGACCTGGTGCCGTACTTCTTCAGCGACCAGTACGACCTCGGCATGGAGGCCGCCGGGCTGCCCGAGCCTGGCCGCTACGACGAGGTCGTCTACCGGGGTGACCGGGACTCGCTGGAGTTCGTCGCGTTCTGGCTGGACGAAGGCGCGGTCGTGGCCGGCATGAACGTGAATGTCTGGGACGTCAACGACGACATCCAGGCGCTCATCCGGGCCGGCACGCCGGTGGACGTGGCCAGGCTCACCGACCCGGACGTTCCGCTCAGTGACCTGTGACCTCTCGCTCCGCCGATGTAGGCGGCGCCGGGCCGCACGTCCTTCATGATCACGGAGTTCTGTCAGTCGTAGTGACCGACAGAACTCCGTGATCATGGAATCGTCCAGGCTGGGGCAGGGCCGAGCGGACGGACGCGCGGCCGAGTCGGGGAGGGGGCCGCGCCGATGTCACGCTGCGTGAGAGGGTGTCAGCCATGGAGACTTCGCCCGTCGACTTCACTCCCTGGGGGCTCGAGGCGCCCTGGCCGTCACGGCGCTGGCTTGAGCTGCTTGAGGGGCGGCGCGACGCCCCGCCGCGGGGCACTCGGCTTGGCCACGCGAGCGACTCGGCGATGGTGCTGGTCTGCACCTTCCCGCGAGCCCGGTTCGACGCCGAGGTGAGCGGCGCCGGGGCCGACCCTGTCCGGGAGCTCGCGTTCGAGACCACGTTCGCGCAGATCAACTTCGCGCTGCATCAGGTCAGGGGCCCGGAGGCAAGGCCGGACGGGCTGATCGGCTCGCTGGTCAGCTACGCCAACCAGCATGCTGACCGGTACCTGGACTGGGGCACCACCCACTGGGGCGTGGAGTCGGCCAGAGCGACCGCGCTGGCCGGCTGGCAGTCCGGCTTCAGCCTGGCCTACCCCGACGCTTACGTGGTCGTGCACGCCTGCGGCATCGGGATCGAGCAGCTGCGCCTGTTCCCGGTCAGCGACCTGGGCCGGTACGAGCTCAGCACCGACCCGCTGGCACCGGGGGCGATGCGCTGGGAGCTGTGGCCGGGCCGGCAGGAACTGGGCTACAACGATCTCGCGCGGCTGCTCGTGGTGCCCTAGCGGGCCCTCTCGCCGAGGACTGCCTCGACGACCCGGCTGGTATCGGTCAGGTCGGGGAGCGCCGCGTCGGCGCCGGCCTCGAGCAGCTCGGTCACGCTGAAGGAGCCGGTGGCGACGCCGACGGCGCGGGCGCCGGTCCGGACGGCCGCCTCGATGTCGCCGGGCGTGTCGCCCACCAGCACCGTCGAGCGTCCGCTGAAGTCGCCGCCATACTGCGCTGCCGCGCGCTGCCGGGCTACCGCGACCAGATCGGCCCGGACCGCGCTGACGTCGCCGTAGCCGCCGACGGAGAAGTCGATGTGCTCGGTCAGGCCGAGCGCGCTGAGCTTCACCTCGGCCAGCGCCGGGATATTGCCGGTCAGCAGGGACTGGATCACCTGCCCGCGGCGCGGCCCGTCGGCGAGCGCCGCGACCGCGCGGGCCGCGCCGGGCAGCACCCGGCCGCGCTCGGCGACCAGGCCGGCGATCTGCGGCGCGCGCTCGGCCAGCACGGCCTGGAAGGCGGCCACCTGCCCGGCCGGATCCGGCAGCCCGGCCAGGGTCAGCACCTCCAGGGAGATCGCCGTATCGGTACGGCCGGCCATCGACTGAACCGGGTGCGGCAGCTCTCCGCCGAACAGGTCACTGAAGACCATCTCGTACAGGCGAATGCCGGCGCCCCCTGCGGCGATGAGGGTGTAGTCAATGTCCCAGAGGACGAGCAGGCTGGCCACTGACCGGAGGCTATCAGCCGGCCGGCGCACCGCCCGGCGCGCGCAGGCCGGCGCACCGGTACCGGTCGGGACTAGACTCGCGGCGGGCAGTAATGCGCGGCAGGGCGGAGGACGGACGTGGCAGGCCGGATCCGCGACGAGGATATTGCGCTGGTTCGCGAGCGATCGGCGATCGAGGAGGTCGTTGGGGAGTACCTCCAGCTGCGCGGCGCCGGGGGCGGCTCGCTGAAGGCTCTCTGCCCGTTTCACGAGGAGAAGACCCCGTCCTTCAACGTGACGCCGGCCCGCGGGCTCTGGTACTGCTTCTCCTGCTCCGAGGGCGGCGACGTCATCCGCTTCGTGCAGAAGATCGAGAACCTCGGGTTCACCGAGGCAGTCGAGCGGCTGGCCGCCCGGGCCGGGATCGAGCTGCGGTACGAGCAGGGCGGCCACGTTCCCGGCCAGGAGCAGAGCCAGCGCCGCAGGCTGATCGAGGCCCACCGGGCGGCAGCTGACTTCTATGCGGAACGGCTCCGCGGCGCCGATGCCGTCACCGGCCGCGACTTCCTGTCATCGCGGGGATTCGAGCTGGCCGATGCTGAGCGGTTCGGCGTCGGCTACGCGCCCGCGGAGTGGGACGCGCTGGTCCGGCACCTGCGCGGGCGCAGCTTCACGGACGCTGAGCTGCTGGCCGGCGGCCTGGCCAGCCAGGGCCGGCGCGGGCCGATCGACCGGTTCCGCGGCCGGCTGATCTGGCCGATCCGGGACCTGTCGGGTGACGTGATCGCGTTCGGCGCCCGGAAGCTCGCCGCCGATGAGGACGGTCCCAAGTACCTGAACTCGCCCGAGTCCCCGCTGTTCAAGAAGAGCTCAGTGCTCTACGGAGCGGACCTGGCCAAGCGCGACATCGCGGCCCGGCGGCAGGCGGTGATCGTGGAGGGCTATACCGACGTGATGGCCTGCCACCTGTCCGGGATCACGACAGCGGTCGCGACCAGCGGCACCTCGTTCGGCGAGGGTCACATCACGATCCTGCGCCGGCTGCTGATGGATGAGAGTCAGTTCCGCGGCGAGGTCATCTTCACCTTCGACGGTGACGCGGCGGGCCAGCGAGCCGCGCTGCGCGCCTTCGGGATGGAGGAGAGGTTCGTCACCCAGACCTTCGTGGCCATCCAGGGCGATGGCCTGGATCCGTGCGACCTGCGGCTCAAGCAGGGCGACGCCGCCGTCCGTGACCTGATCGCCCGGCGCGTCCCGCTGTTCGAGTTCGCTATCCGCAGCGTGCTCGAGGAGCACAACCTGGAAACCCCCGAGGGCCGCCTGGCCGCGCTGGACGCGGCCGCGCCGATCGTGGCCAGGATCAAGGACCGCGGCCTGCGGCAGCTGTACGCGGTCAGCCTCGACCGCTGGCTCGGCATGATGAATGAGCGGTTCGTGCTGGACCGCGTCCGGGCGCACGCGGACGGGCCGGCCGGGCGCGCCGGGCCGGGCGGTCGCGGCGCATCCGCCGAACCGGCGGCGGCCGGCCGCAGGCCAGCGCCCGGGCGCGGCGCGAGCGGCCCGGCGGAAGCAGGCGGCAGGGCCGGCCGGGCAGGCACCAATGACGGGCCAGGCCGCACAGGCGCGGTCGGCCCGGCGCAGCCCGGGCGCGGCGCCGAGCCTGCCCGCTACGATCCGCGGGATCCGGTCGTCCAGGTCGAGCGCGAGGCGCTGAAGCTCGCCGTTCAGCGGCCCGCGCTGTGCGGGCCCGCGTTCGATGCGCTCGGCGCCGGGGCCTTCACCGCCCCGGCGCATGCCGCGGCCTTCGAGATCATTGCCAGCTGCGGCGGCACAGGCGCGACGGCAGGGGGCCGCGAATGGTCGGAGCGGCTGCGCGCGGCTGCCGCCGACGAGCGAGCGCGGGCGTTCGTGACGCAGCTGGCCGTGGAGCCGCTGCGGGCGCCGCGGGCCGATGGCGAGCCCGACCCGCGATATGCGGATTCCGTGCTGGCGAAAGTGGCCGAGCTGGCCGTGAGCAGGGACATCGCGGCGATCAAGTCCCGGCTGCAGCGGCTGAGCCCGGTGACCGAGCAGGCCGACTACAACAAGATGTTCGGTGACCTCGTCGCGCTGGAGCAGCGCCGTAAGGTTCTGCAGGACCGGGCGTCCGGCGCCTTGTAGTGACCGCTCCGATACGGGCCGTCGGCCTCAAACTATCGTTTCGGTGACAATATTGAGTCCCCGTGACGGCCGGTTCCGGAGGCACACTGTTCTGCATGAGCCTTGCGGCTGCACCCCCCGTTGACCAGGTAGCCGACGTCCTCGCCCAGGCGAGGGAGCACGGGACAGTCATGATGACTGACCTGTCCGCGGCTTTCGAGCGATGCGACCTCCCCGCGGAGGCCGTCGACAGCGTGCTGAAGCTGCTCGCTGACGAGGGCGTCGAGGTGCTGGACGCCCCGGCCGAGGACCCGGAGGAGGCGCCGCGCGCCGCCAGCCACGCGGACACCGCCAGGCGCGCTGTCACCAGCGACCTGGTCCGGATCTACCTGCGGGAGATCGGCCGGGTGCCGCTGCTCACCGCCGATGACGAGGTGCAGCTGGCCAAGTCGATCGAGGCCGGGCTGTTCGCGGAGGAGAAGCTGCAGGGCGGCTTCGGAGCGGTCGCCCCGGCTGGCGTCCAGCTGGCCGAGTACGCGCTGGTCGCGGCCGACGGGCTGCAGGCCAAGCAGCGGCTGATCGAGGCCAACCTGCGGCTGGTGGTGTCCATCGCCAAGCGCTATATAGGCCGCGGCCTGGTCTTCCTTGACCTCATCCAGGAGGGCAACCTCGGCCTGATCAGGGCGGTCGAGAAGTTCGACTACACCAAGGGCTACAAGTTCTCCACCTACGCGACCTGGTGGATCAGGCAGGCCATCACCCGCGCCATCGCCGACCAGGCCCGCACCATCCGGATCCCCGTGCACATGGTGGAGACGATCAACAAGATGGCCCGGATCCAGCGCCAGCTGCATCAGGACCTGGGCCGCGAGGCTACGCCGGACGAGATCGCCGCCGAGATGGGACTACCTGTCGATCGGGTCGCCGAGATCCAGCGGATCGCCCAGGAGCCGGTGTCTCTGCAGTCCCCGATCGGGGAGGAAGACTCCGACCTCGGCGACTTCATCGAGGACGCGGACGCGGTCGTGCCGATGGAGGCGGCGGCCTTCATCATGCTGCAGGATCAGCTCGATCACGTGCTGGACAACCTCAGCCTTCGCGAGCAGCGGATCATCCAGCTGCGCTTCGGCCTGACCGACGGCCACCCGCGCACCCTGGAGGAGGTCGGCCGCGAGTTCGGCGTCACCCGCGAGCGCATCCGGCAGATCGAGTCCAAGACGCTGGCCAAGCTCCGGCACCCGAGCAGGGCCGAGATGCTCCGCGAGTACCTGGCCTGACCGCGGTCGCTGCGGATCGGCTGACGCCGGCAGCCAGGCGCGCGCGGCGCAGCACGCGGGCACGCGGGTCAGAGCGAAGGCGGGTGCGCTGGCCGGGCAGGCCCGCTAGCTAGGCGGGATGACTCCGGCGGCCGCCGCTGGCCGCGCCATTGGCCTCCGCCGGGCTCTGGCCATTCTTGCTCCGGCCGCCCGGCATGTGGTCACCGACCTTCTGCCTGGCCGTCCCGGCCATCTTCGGCACCCGAGCCTGCACCTCGCTGCTGATCTTGCCTCCGGCGCTCGCCAGCAGGCCGGCCGCCTGGCCCTGGATCGTTCCGGCCGCCTGCTGGACGGCCGGGTGCTGGGCCGCCGCCACGGCCAGCTTCTTGATCTGCTCGTAGCGCTCGCGGCCCGCGCGAGCCCCGACGACGAAGCCGGCCGCGAAGCCGGTGATGAAGGTAATCCGGTACAGATGCATCTGGACCTCTCCCGCGCAAGTTCCTGGCGTCACGCCAGTTCCCCCGAGCGGTCCCGTTATGCGGCGTAACGCTGACCTTCGGTGTCATGCCCAGCTAAGGGCTGACTAAGCGCGGTCCGGGCCGCGGGCGGGTCCGCGCTGCCCCGCGGGTGCGCTAACCTAGTGGCCGCGACGCGATGCTCCCGGTAGCCTGGCTCCGGCCCGGCCGCCGTGCGTGCGGCGTCGTACGGTCCCGCGTAGCTCAATCGGCAGAGCGTCCGGCTGTTAACCGGCAGGTTATAGGTTCGAGTCCTATCGCGGGAGCCAGAAATCTGGCCTGACCTGCGTAAACTCCGTAGCGGTGATCGGCAGGTCAGTCAGCCCGGTTCGTTGGCTGCGTGGCTATCAGGGGCTTTGCGCCGGATGAGGCAGCATCTGCTGCAGGCTGGTGACTCCGCCAGGGCATCGAATGACCCCGAACCCCAGGCCAGGGTTCGGGGTCATTCGACCGGCGGGCCGGGTGCGCTAGGCCGCCATCGGGGTCTCGATGCCGGCCAGGTCCTCGCGGGTGACGCGGATCATGGCAATCGTCACGATCAGCGAGATCAGCATGATCCCGGCCGACACCTCGAACCCGCGGGAGAACCCGACGGACAGGGCGTGGTTGTAGATGCCGGTGGAGAGGGCCTTTATCTGCGCGGCGCTGTAGTGCACCGGGTGGCCGGCCCTCGCCGCCGCGATGGCGGCATTCTTCGCCGCGGCGGCGGAGCTGCGGGCGGTGTGGGCGACGACGGTCCAGGCGACCGTGCCGAGGATGGCCAGCCCGATCGATCCGCCGACCTGCTGGCCGGTGTTGACCAGGCTGGAGGCGAGCCCGGCGTCCTGGTCCTCGACCCTGGACAGGGCCACCAGCGTGGCCGGCATGAACAGCAGGCCGAGGCCGGCCGCGGTGACGAGCATCGGGCCGAGCAGCCCGCCCGCGTAGGTGCTGTGCTCGTTGATCCGCGACAGCCAGAACATCCCGCCGGTCGCGATGGCCGACGCGGCGACCAGCAGCGGGCGGGCGCCGATCCGCGGCACGAGCTGGGTGCTGACTCCGGCCATGGCCATGATCATGGCCACCATCGGCAGGTAGGCGATGCCCGTCTTCAGCGCGCTGTAGCCCCAGACGTGCTGCACGAACAGGGTCAGGAAGAAGAACATCCCGAACAAGGCCGTGCCCACGCAGAGCATGACCAGGTAGGCACCGGACCTGTTCCGGTTGCGGAAGATCCGCAGCGGCATCAGCGCGTGCGGGCTGCGGGACTCGATGAGCAGGAACGCCGCGAGCAGCACGACCGCCGCGCCGAGGGAGACCAGCGTCTTGGTATCGCCCCAGTGCGAGACGCCATTGGGGGTCGTGCCCGCGATGGTCAGCCCGTAGACCAGGGCCACCAGGCCGAGGGTGCCGGTGATCGCGCCCGGCAGGTCGAACCGGCCCGGCCGGCGCTGCGACTCGCCGAGCGCGCGCGGTGCCATCAGCGCGACGATGATGCCGATCGGCACGTTCACGAACAGCACCCAGCGCCAGGAGAAGTACGTCGTCAGCAGGCCGCCGGCCAGCAGGCCGACCGCCGCGCCGCCGATGCTCATGGCCGCGTACACGCCCATCGCCCGGTTCCGCGGCCGTCCCTCCGGGAACGTGGTGGTGACCAGCGACAGGGCCGTGGGCGCGACGATCGCGCCGCCGACGCCCTGCAGGGCACGGGCCCCCAGCAGCCAGGCCTGCGTCGTGGCGAACCCGCCGAGCAGCGAGGCCGCCGAGAACAGGATGATGCCCGCGATGAATACCCGGCGGCGGCCGAGAATGTCCCCGGCCCGGCCGCCGAGCAGCAGCAGCCCGCCGAAGGTGAGTGCGTAGGCGTTGACGACCCACTCCAGGCCGGGGCCGGAGAAGCCGAGCGCGCTCTGGATATGGGGGAGCGCGACGTTCACGATCGTGGCATCCAGCACCACCATCAGCTGGGCCGTAGCGATCACGACCAGGGCCAGGCCCAGGTGGCGGTGGGCCGGGCGGCCAGCCTGGCCGGCCGCGCCGTCGATGACGGCCGTGCCGCCCGACGCGCCCGGCGCGGCCGCCGGGCCGCTGGCAGATGTCTTGGCAGACATGATGGGGATTGCTCCTTAGCTCTGGTTAGCTTCCGGCCGGGACCCGGTTCCGGCCAGCAGGACCGGGTCCGGGCTACAGCGGCTGACTCCTGTGGCGGCCACCGGTGCGGGCCGCGCGGGTGCGGTTCCGGGCATGCTTCAGCCCGGACTGGCAGGCTTGGCTAGGCGGGATGCCGACGCGATCGGACGGCCGCGTGCTAGCTGGCGGCGGGCGATGCGCCCAGCCGGTCCAACACCTCCCCGATTGATGCCGGGGGGGTCAGGCTGGCATCGTCCGAAGGCTCGGGGATCGCTGCTGTGCTCGGGACGGCTGCTGTGCTCGCCGCCTCGCTCGGGTCGGCGCTCAGCATCTTGCGGATCAGCCTGAGCAGCTGTACGCGCTCCTCATCGTCCAGCGCTCGCGTCCAGGGCATCCGGGACGCGAACTCCTGCTCCAGCCGCTCGCGCAGCGCCAGGCCGTCCCCGGTCAGGATCAGGTTCTTGATCCGCCGGTCGCCCTGGTGCGCCTCGCGCCTGGCCAGGCCGCGCTTTTCCAGGGTGTCCGCGATCACGGTGACGAACGACGCGTCGCACCCCATCCGCTTGCTCAGGTCCTTCATGGCCATCGGGCAGTCCAGCATGTGCAGTGCCTTGATGAAGAAGGGCGGCACGCCGAGCCGCTGGGCGAGCTTCTCGCCCTGACCGATGATGCGCCCGGTCAGCTCGCGGACACTCTCCAGGATCTCCGCGTTGAGCTGGTCGCTGCGCGTGTCGCCGCCCACCCGCACTCCGTTTCGCTGTCGGGCCCCGGCACGGGAACCCGGTTGCCTGAGCTGCTCAATGGTTGAGTAGCTCAACGTTATGGCCGATCGCTTGAGATTGTCAACTATTTAAGGCATCAAACAAGCCGGAGGTGACCAGCGGACGAGCGGGGGCAGCAAGGCCAGACCGGGAGGCGACGTCGGGAGGACGGCCGGGGAGGCGAGATGAGGAGGGCGGGATCAGGAGGGTCAGAGCAGCGCGCGCAGGGCCAGGAGCGTCACCAGCACGAGGCCGAGGACCCACATGCCGCTGCGCATCCGGGTGCGGCGGAAGCCGGGCAGCCGGTTCTTGGTCACCTTCACGTCGCCATGCGCCGACTTGGCTCGCTGGGCATGCCAGCCGAGCACGCAGCCCATGGCCAGGAAGATGATCACGATAAAGGCGACAGCCGTTTTCATTGCATACCTCTCCTGCGGCATTGTGCCCATCCTGATCATGTCGCATGCATGGTGCCCACTCCAGCGGAAACGCCGCCTCAGGCCGCTGGCAGGATGGGCAGAGCGGAACTTGAGCCATCAACGACGAGGGAGGGCAGCCGAATGAACGAAGCGCTGACCGCCGAGACGATCAGCATCACCGGCCACGGCGGGGACGAGATCGAGGCCTACGTCGCGCGCCCGCTCGGTCCGGGCCCGTTCCCGGGCGTGGTGGTGATTCACCACATGCCGGGATACGACTCCTCCACAAAGGAGATCACCAGGAAGTTCGCGGCGCATGGCTACGCGGCGCTGATGCCGAACCTGTATCACCGCGACGCCCCCGGCGCGAGCCCCGATGACGCCGCCGCCACCGCACGGGCGAGAGGCGGCGTCCCTGATGAGCGGCTGGTCGGCGACGTGGCCGGAGCGGCCGCCTACTTGCGCGCCCTGGACGGCGCGAACGGCAGGGTGGGCGTGATCGGCCACTGCTCCGGTGGGCGGCAGTCGTTCCTGGCCGCCTGCAGCCTGCCGCTGGATGCGGCCGTGGACTGCTACGGCGCCTTCGTCGTGGCACCGCCGCCCGAGGGCATGCCGCTCAAGGTCCAGCCGCTGACCGGGCTGGCCGCCGAGCTGTCCTGCCCGCTGCTCGGGCTGTTCGGCGCCGACGACAAGTTCCCGTCGCCCGACGAGACGGCCGAGCTGTCGAAGATCCTGGACGAGCACGGCAAGCAGCACGATTTCTACACCTATGAGGGCGCCGGGCACGCCTTCTTCTCCGTCGACCGTCCCTCCTACCGGGCGGAGGCCGCGAACGACGGCTGGCAGAAGATCTGGGACTTTTACGGCCGCTACCTGGCTGGCTGAGGAGGCTTTCATGTGCACCTACCTGACCGAGCAGATCGAGATCACCGGCAGCGGCAAGGGCGCGGGCGGGTGGTTCGCGCTGAGCAACGCCAGCGTCTACTTCGACCACCCGGTGCATGCCATGGCCGAGCACACGCTCAACATCGACTTCCGTAATCCGGGCCAGGGCCCCGCGGCCCGGGTGGCCGTCGAGCTCACCGCCGAGTCGGCGCGCGCGCTGGCGAAGGCGATCGAGGAGACGCTGGCGTCGGCACCGCCGGGCATGGTGGCCTGAGCCCGGCCGGGCGCGCTCTGTCGGCAGGCCGTGCCAGGATCAGGTCAGGAAGGCAGGCTGGAGGCGGACGTGAAGTTCAGGGTCGAGCGCGAGCCGCTGGGCGAGGCGGTGGCATGGGTGGCACGGGCGCTGCCGGCCAGGCCGGTCATGCCCGTGCTGTCCGGGCTGCTGCTGGAGGCCGGAGATGACAGCCTGACGCTGTCCTGCTTCGACTACGAGGTATCGGCCAGGGTCGAGGTAGCCGCCGAGGTCGCGGAGCCGGGCACGGCGCTGGTGCCAGGACGCCTGCTCGCGGATATCACCCGCAGCCTGCCGCCCATGCCGGCCGAGTTCAGCTCGGCCGATGACATGGTGGGGCTCAGCTGCGGTAATGCTGAGTTCACCCTCGTATCGCTGCCGGTCGGGGAGTACCCGGCGCTGCCCGAGCCGCCCGCCCCGGCCGGCGTCGTCGACGGCGGCGTGCTGGCGGCCGCGGCCGCCCAGGTCGTTCCGGCCGCCAGCCGCGATGACACGCTGCCGATCCTCACGGCCGTCTGCCTGGACATCGACGGCGCGGCGATGACGCTGGCCGCGACCGACCGGTACCGGCTGGCCGTCAGGACCGTGGACTGGGCTCCGGCCGAGGACGGGCTGCGCGCGGCCGCGCTGGTGCCGGCCAGGACGCTGGCGGACGTGGCGCGGACCATGACCCATGGCGGCAGCGTCTCGATCGCCTTCAGCGCGCAGCCCGGCGGGCCGGAGCCCGCGGTCGCCGGCCAGGCCGCTGATCCGCGGCCGAGCGACGGGATGATCAGCTTCGAGGGCGGCGGCAGGCGGCTCACGGCGCGGCTGCTCGGCGGGGAGTTCATCAGGTACGCGGCTCGCTTCCCGGCCGAATTCGGCGGGACCGCCGAGCTGCCGGCCGGCCCGTTCACCGAGGCCGTGCGCCGGGTCTCACTGGTGGCTGAGCGGGCCAGCCCGGTCCGGCTGGCGTTCGGGGCCGACCGGGTGACGATCGAGGCGCACGCCGAGGGACGGGCGAGGGCCGTGGAGTCGGTGCCGGCCAGCTTCAGCGGGCAGGAGCGGGTCATCTCGTTCAACCCGCACTTCCTGCTGGACGGACTGGCCGCCGCCGCCATCTCCGGGAGCGCGGCGGCCGGGGCTGCCGTCCCGGCCGCCGCGCCAGGCGGGCGCGCCGCCGGGTCGGGCCAGGGCGGCGAGCCGGCCGAGGGTGGCGAGCCGGCCGAGGGTGGCGAGCCGGCCGAGCCCGTGCCAGGCCGGATCAGGCTGCAGTTCACTAGCCCGGCCAAGCCGGCGCTGATCACCTGGGCGGGGGAGCGGGGGGCGGCGAGCGCTGAGGCCGCCGGGCAGACGCCAGCCTTCCGGTACCTGGTGGTACCGCTGCGCGTTCCCGCTCGCGCCTAGCGCGACGAAGTGCGAGAAGTCAGCTGCAGCCCGGAGATGGCCGCAAGCCGGGCTAGCGCAGGCGGCTCAGCGGCCTGGCCACGGGCCGCCGGGGCCCCGAGGGCCGCCGGAGTCGCGGCTGCTATCCCAGCCCCGCGAGTAACCGCACGGGCCCCGGAACCGCGCACGGCCGAAGACGCGGCGGAAGAGCCCGCGGACCAGCCCGAAGACGATCACCAGCAGCGCCAGCTTGCCGGGAACCGGAAAGAACCTCAGATGCGGCAGCAGGTAGGAGAACACGAACAGCCAGGTGGCCATGATGGCCACCAGCGTGCCGACGAACCGGGGCCCGTGGCCCCGCTCGCGGGCGCCCCATGCGCCGTCGGCACCCGGGCGGCCCGCCGCGATCGGCAGTGGCACGGACTGCGGCATGGCGTGCGGCAGGTCGCTGGTGATCCGGCGCAGCTGGCTCTCGGTCGTGGCCGTGAATGCCGCATCAAGCCGGTGGTTGAACTCCTCGAGGCTCAGCCTGCCCAGCGCGAAGTGCTCACGCAGTTCCGCGGCGACGGCCTCGCGGTCGGCATCCCCCACGCGCAAGTCGGGTCGTGCTGCCATCTGACCCTCCCATTTCCCGAGCCCTCGTATGAGCAAAACGATATATCGCGTTCACTCCCGCAGCAAGTGGCCTGGGGCGCTGCGAGTTCACGAGGTAGTCAGTTCAGCAGGTAGCTGCTCCCGCCCGTAGCGGCATTGGTCACCGCCGCTGCCACCGAGAGAGTTCCGGCCCTGGCGAAAACCAGCGTGAGCGTGATGTCGGTACCCGAGCGCATCGGCCTGGCCCCGGTAATCAGCAGGTGGAAGCTGATCGGGTTCAGCCGCACCACGGAGTGAGCCGGAATGCTGACCGACCTGACCGTCCGCATGGCGGCGGCACCCTGACCGGTTGGGCCGCGCAGTTCGACCGCGCCCCCGACGCTGGTCCGGGCGGCAACGAGCCGGTCAGCCGGCCCGTTGTTCTGGATCACCAGGTAGGCAGCGGCCGGGCCGGAACGGGCCGGCTGCGCCACGTAGGCAGTCGTCAGCTGAATCGATGGCCCGGATGGCCCGGCGCTGGCCGGCTCGGCGCAGCCCGCCAGCACCGCGGCACCAGCCGCCAGTACCGCTGCGAGCGCGCCAGCCCTGAGCCTCGCCCTGATCCGCCGTCTTCGTGGCGCACGGCCCGGCCGCGACCGGGAGGCACCGGGGGGCGGCGTGCGAGCGGCCTGCATGTCTGTCACGGCCCCCTATCGTCTCACGCCAGCCAGGCCGCCGCACGTCCGGGGATCGCCGCGGCCCGTCCGCAGGTCGGGGATCGCCGCGGCCCGTCCGCAGGTCGGGGATCGCCGCGGCCCGTCCGCAGGTCGGGGATCGCCGCGGCCCAGGCCGCGATCCG
>Ga0187862_10000380_pt1 | contig 52117 bp, 42 predicted proteins | sample June2016WEW_10_1_FD_133003 | JGI IMG/M metagenome (GOLD analysis project Ga0187862, IMG submission 133003) | Peatland microbial communities from SPRUCE experiment site at the Marcell Experimental Forest, Minnesota, USA - June2016WEW_10_150 | ecosystem: Environmental > Terrestrial > Soil >... | reverse complement strand
GTGAGGAAGGGCGAGGCGAGCGCGTCTAGCCGAGCTTCTATCTCCTGGCGCTTTTGCTCCGGCTCGGGAGCAGCCTCGATCTCGCGTCGATAGGCTGCGGACACGCCCCCGGCAATGTGCATCGAGCCCCAGGTGGCTGACGGCCACGCGAAACGGCGGTACATGCCCGACGGCCGGTGATGGCATTGACCGGCGACCCCGAACAACTTGCCGATGACGATGGTGATCCAGGGCATGCGGCTCATGCACACGCTCGCCACCAGTCGCGCGCCGGCGCGCTCGATGCCGAGTTTTTCGGACTCCGGGCCGACCATGAAACCAGGCTCGTCCGCCAGCGAGACCAACGGCAGATGAAACGTGTCGCAGAGCTGAATCAACCGTATCACTTTCGACCCCGCGGCAACGTCAGTCGCACCGCCGTAATGCCGCGGACTGTTGGCCATGATGCCCACCGGATAGCCGTCGATGCGTGCAAGGCCGGTGATGCGCGCACGTCCGTAACGTGGTGCGATCTCGAAGAACGAGCCGCGGTCCACAACCATGTTCAGCAGTTTGTGCGCATCGTAGATCTGGCGTCGGTTGCGCGGCACAATCGTCAGAAGCGCTTCTTCCGCGCGAAGCGGGTCATCGTCCGCCGGTCCGCGCGGCGCGGGTTCGTTCACGTTCGACGGCAGGAAGGAGAGGAATCGGCGGATTTGTGCGAACGCGTCGGCCTCGGTCTCCGCGAGGTTGTCTATGCACCCGCTGACGCGCGTATGGATGTGATCGCCGCCGAGTTCCTCCTTGGTGATGTCGATGCCGAGCGCTGCCTTTACGACCGGCGGGCCACCCGGGAAAATCTGGCTAATGTCCTTCACCATGACGCTGAAATGGGCCAAGCACGCATAGATCGCCGGCAACCCCGCCACCGAGCCAAGCACCGCCGAGACTGTGGGCACCAACGACAGCGCCTGCACTTCGTAGATGGTCCAAATGTTGCCGTCCGGCAGGTAGGTGCGGCCGATTTCCTCGAACGACCGCACGCTTCCGCCGGAGGCGTCGAGCAGGCGGATGTAGGGCAGCTGCCACTCGATCGCCCGCTCCGTGACCGAAAGTTCCTGGCCTATGCCGCCGCGCGCTCCGCTGGAACCCCCGCGCACCGTGAAATCGCCAGCGGTGACAAATGCCTTGCGGCCATCGAGGGTGATCGTGCCGTTGACGAAGGGTTTCGGCGTGAAGCCGGTCAGTTCGCCGCTTTGGTAAGTGCCGACGCCTGAGAGCGCCATGAACTCGCGAAAACTGCCCGCGTCTGCCAGAGCTGCGATTCGTTCACGCGCGGTGAGCTTGCCCTGGCGGCGCTGGCGGGCTATCCCCTCAGGGCCGCCCATTGCCGCAGCCATCGCCTCCCGGCGCCGCAATTCGTCGATTTCCTTTTGCCAGGACATGCGGTTTTCCTTTTCCTCGATCCGGCCCCCCCGGAACTGCTCCCACTATTCCCTCAGACGCCGGCCGGGACGTTTGTGCCTGCGACTGCGCATTCGCAATCGCCCTCAGCGTCGGCGAATGGGGGAAACCTGCGGATCGGATTGTCTTCAGGTGTCTCCACGATCAACTGCTGATGACGAGCAGGGTCTCGCCTTCCGCTACGGTCGCGCCTTCCGCTACGAGGATCGACTGGATAACGCCGGCGAAAGGTGCGGCGACGGGGATCTCCATCTTCATGGAAGCGAGAACCACCAGAGTGTCGCCCTCGCAAACCCGATCGCCCACCGAGATGTCGATTTTCCACACTATCGCGGAGAGTTCCGACCTGATGTTGTGCGCACTCAAGCGTTGCGTATCCTTTCGGCAAACCCGGATACTCACGGCCGAATCGAAACAAGCGTTCTCACCCGTATCTTTAGGCGGCACCTTGTCAAAACCTAGTCCGCCCATAACTCGTTGGCAAATCTGGCCGTGTCCATTCTCAAAACCTAATCCGCGGCCGCGCGAAGCTCTCCGCCCGCGCCCGCATCGTCAGATCGGGTTCCCCTGTCATTCGATCGCGCCGCGCGGCGGAATCCAAGCGCAAAATCGATTGCGGCAGATGGCGCATTTTCAGGGGCGGTTTCAGGCTAGTCTCGGGGCGGAACACTTCGCAGACACAAGCGCCGAATCATCCGCACAGACGCGCGATGATTTCGAGGCAACCAGCTCGGCTATCTGGTGCAGGGCAAAGATTCAGCCCGCGACGCGTCGGTCACGTCGAGATGTCGCGCGTTGAAGCGCGGTCGCGTGTGTAGATAGTCGCATTTGTGAGCGTTGCCGAGCGCAAACTCCGAGTGTACGGTCGAGCGTCGCGTGGTGCGTCAGAGAGCTTTGCTCAGGCGATGCGCGCACCGACGCGTCGCGCTTGGCGCTACCTAGACGGAACGTTCATGCCCGAGTCAGAAAAGTCCGAAGCCTATCTCGCGGAATACGAACGCTATGCAGCAGGCGGCTAGGCGCGAGCGCGCTTTGCGACGCGGGACGAACGTGGTCGATTCCTGTCAAACGAAGAGGAGAATACCAGATTGACGAAACGTGCGAGCAAGCCGACGGCTTTGGTCCGCGGTCGCGTTCTTGTAAGTCTGTTCCTTCTGCTTCAGGCCCTTCTTCTACTGGCCGCGCAGGATTCCCACGCCGGGGTGATCCTTTGGCTGGAAGGAGGGCCGACGTCCGACGGGATCGAAACAACGAGGGACCATGAAATCGAAATTATTCAAGGGCACAAGGGATGGCTTTTTAGCAGCGGGCAGCAATTCGAAGAGATCTCGCAGGCGACGTATGCAGTCGTTGACGATCTCGATAAAGGCATCCGGACTCAAATCGATTACCGGCACAAGAAATACTCCATCGAGAAGCCGTTTCCGAGTCCTGTGGATGGCGCTGGCGGGCAACCCGTTGGCGTCGGCGAGCTGAAGCCGACCGGGAAGCATCGGAAGATTGCCGGCTATTCCTGCGAAGAGTACATGGGCGCTCGTGTGTCAGCTCACTTCGGACCCCTGACTGAGGTCGATTGCGTCTCACATGACGCACCCGGTGTCCGGGAATACAATCAGTTCATGATCCTCTTGAACCGACTATACGAGGATGCGGGCTACAGTGACGGATCTCTCGGGGGAGCTTACCCTGGCATCTGGTCTCCGCAAGGAATAGACGATATCCCTCTAGAAACGGATCCGCCGGGCGCGCGCGTGGGATACGTGGTCAAGAGAATCGAGTCCAGAGAGATACCAGCTAGCCAATTCGAAGTGCCCGCAGGCTTTGTACCAGACGAAGCCGGGGAGTAAAACACGAACTGCGTGGAGGGATCAAATTGGTGCGATCGCGACGCGCGGCGCACAGTAGTTATGAAAGTCTTTTTGGAGCCGAACGCTAGGGCGAGTCGGGGATGAAATCCTTGGGACCGCGATAGAGCGCCGACCAAAGGGAAGTAACTCCCGCCGCATTGCCGCTCCAGAACACGACCCAAAACAACCACTCAGACGAGCGACCGGCAAGACCGGAGAGAACCAGCAGCACGATGGCGGCGCCGGCGGTTAAAACCGTGGCCCCCGGCCATTTCAGATAATCGGCGCGGCCCGCCCAGACTCCCAGCGCGGCGAGCGCGACTCCGCTGGCCGCGAGGATTGCGCCGTGCGCTTCAAGGATGCCGGGGTCAAGAACGGCGAGACAGACCAAGCATATCGCGATTAGCGTGCCGAGTAAGTCCTGGACCATCGGAAATCTTCTCCCTTCGATGAAGCCGCGTCAGATAACGCCAAGTGACCGGCGGGATCATCAGATAGATCGCGCAACTGACGGCGATCATCACCTTCCATCCGAAATACAGTGGCGTGTACACAACCACCGTCGCGGTGATCGCACATAAGGCGCCGTAGCTTAGACGGCTCCAGGTTTTCAGCCGGGGACGGCCCCACAGGCGCGACAGACAATACAGAAGACCATAGGCTCCCGCGGCGGCGACGAATGCGCCGAGCAGGAGCGCGGTTGCTACCATTGCACGCGGCGTCATGATCCGGCCGCGGCCATCGCCTCCCGCGCACCGACCTCTTGCCGCCTGCCGATCGCGATCAGATCGTAAGCCAGTACCGCGTAACCGCAAGCGAAGACCATCCCGAAGACAAAGCGCGCCCACATGCCCTCGATGAACCATGGGCGCCCCTGCATCGACAGATATGCGTTCCAGGTGGAACCACCGATGGCCCGTTCGAAGAAAGCCTGATCGATCCCGGCCACCAGCAACGCCCCCACCATCCCGAGCATTCCGACATTGAGCAGCGCAAACGACCACTTCCACGCCCGGCCGTCGAGTCCGTCGCATCCACGGCTCTTGGCGAGCGCGAGATAGAACACCGCGATCACGCCGCATCCGTACGCACCCCAGAAGGCAAAATGGCCGTGCGAGGCGGTCCACTGGGTGCCGTGCGAATACATATTGATTTGCGGCAGGGTCATCATGAAGCCCCATACCCCGCCGCCGATGAAATTGCCGAACGCTTCGGCCAGCGTCCAATAGAAGGCGGGGCGATTAGCCGCCTGCAAATGATGGGTACCCGCGTCATATACCGCATGCACCACCATCCCGAGCAGCGGGATGGGTTCGAACGCCGAAAAGACGCCGCCGATCGTGAGCCAGTATCGCGGCGTTCCAATCCAGAAGTAATGGTGGCCGAGTCCCAGAATCCCGGTGCCTAGCACCATCGCAACTTCCACGTAAAGCCAGCTCTCGACCACCCGCCGCGAAGCGCCGACCATGTGGATCAGGGTCCATGCCATTATGCATCCGATTAGCACTTCCCAGGTCGCTTCGACCCAGAGATGGACCAGCCACCACCACCAGAAAAGGTCCTGCGACATGTTGGACATCTCGGGGAAGGCGTCGAAGTACAGCACGAGCAAAGGGACCAGATCGGCGATCAGGACGAGGAGTATCCCGGTGGTCCTGCGTGCCTTTATCGTGGTCGCAACCACGTTGTAGGCAAGCGTCGCTGCGACCACCACGATGCCGACCGCGGCCCATCGCGGCGCCTCGACGTATTTCCGCCCCTGGTTGATGAACCACATCGACCATTCGCTGGCGGTGCCGTATTGAACAAAAATAAATACCAGCACCACTACCGTGACCGCCGCGCAGAACACCCAGAAAAGCAGTTCCGCCAGCCCGATACCCTCAACCTCGCGGTCCAGCTCCTGGGGAAGAAACCAGTAGATCGCGCCGATGAACCCCATGAGCAGCCATATCACCAGTCCGTCGATGTGAACGATCTTGGCTGTGCTGAAATTAAAGACGTTCAGGAGGAAACCGGGAAGAATATAGTAAATCGACGAGAGCAGGCCGAAAACGATCATCGCACCGAACATTACGGTCGATGCCGTGAGGTATTTGAGCCCGAGCCGCTGCGACCGATACATAGCTGCCCTCCTATTGGGGAGCGGGAGCGCCGAACCTGTCCGGAAATCCGTTGGTGTCCACCGCCGACATCCACTTCAAATAGGCGACCGCGGCTTCGGCCTCATCGCGTTGAAGATGCAGGTTGGGCATCGGCCTTGCCCCGAGCCGCAGCGGGCTCATCAGGAACCTTGCCAGCTTGTCCGCGCGCTTTGGTCCGGGGAAGCTGGCCCATACCGGGTCCATCCACGCGCGGGTGAGATCGGGAGCATAATATGCGCCGTTGCCGAAAAACGTGTGACAATCGATGCATGCGCGGCTTTGAATGACCTGCTTGCCCTTAGCGATCAGTGCCGCAGCCTCGTCCGCGCTGTACTTGTGTCCGAAGATGAGATCCTCACCCCCGATTTTCGGCGCATACTCGCCGCGGGCCGGGTCGTATTGATAGGTGACAGTGCTGTTGATTACATCGTAGGAAGGGACGCGCGGGCCGCCGGGGCTGATTTGCCTTAGAGTGTCGATCGTAAGCGCCACGAGGACCACTGACATGAACAGGGTCGTCGCGATTGCACCGGCTTTCCAAAACGAAGGGTCTTGCGTGTACAAGTGAATTTCCCTTTTTCTTAAAAGAACTCCGGCAGTTTACAAACTCGAACTCGCTATTTCCACCGCACCCCGCTAGGGAACGGCGTGGAACATGCCAATTGCGCCCTTGTAGGCGCGCGCGATCGCGTGATCGACGAATGGATAATCGCCCGGCTCGCGGACGCGGAATTCGAAGATCGCGCCGTCGCCCGGCCCCACCTCGAAGCTCTGCAGGCCGTGAAACGCGTTGGCGGGATTCCCACTGCGATACACACTGCTGAAAATCGTTCCAACCACATGGAACGTCGAAGTCCGATTCGGACCGGCGTTCACAAAAAAGACGCGCACCAGCTCGCCCACCTTGATCTGGATCGGGTGGTCCACGTACTGCTCGATCTTGCCGTTGAACACCACGAAGTCCGGCCGCTCGTCCATCATTCGCTTACTGTCGCCCGACACCAGCCCGTTCTTGTCCGGATCGCCGTAAAACTCGCCCTGCTCGATCGTCACCTCATGCGCGGGCGGCCATCCGCCCTTAGGATCGACGATCATCATGCCATACATGCCGTTTGCGATATGGGTCACCATCGGAGGTGCACTGCAGTGATACATGAACGCGCCCGGCACGTTGACCACGAAGGTGTATGCAAGGTCGCTCTTGCCGGGGACCGGCGCAAAATGCTTGCTCGGCGCTAGCTCGGCGGCGTGGATGTCGAGTCCGTGGGCAACGTCCGAATCGTTGACGAGATGAACGCTCACCTTGTCGCCCACCGTGGCGCGCAGCACCGGGCCGGGAACCGTGCCGCCGTAGGTCCACGCATCGTAGGTCAGCCCGGAACCGATATCGATTCGCTTGTTCTCAACCCGGATCGTGAAATTCCGTTCGGCTGCCGACGCGCCAGCGCCGCCCAGCACAAGCATTGCCGCCGCAATCAAAGATGCCCGCGCGATCCTCCCGCGTATCCTTCCTGACGCCATTATGGCTCGGCTCCTTTATTTTCCGATTCAGTCGCGCCCGACAGGCTTGCGGGTGGAACACCCGGCCGCCGCCAAAGCGCGATCGCCGGTCTATCCAGGATAAATTTCCTTTAGAGAATCCAAAGTCTTGTGGAACTGCTCATGCCTGCCTGCTCCGATGCGCTCGATTTCGAGCCGCTCGAATTCCTCCAGCAGCCGCCGCTGGCTGTCCGCCGACAGGCGCGCCTCGGCCATCGGAAACAGGACATTGTTTTCCTTGAAGATGTGGGCCTGCAAAAACGCGCTGTAGCCTCGCCCGCTCGCAATCACCACGGCCGCGGCGGCGTGATCGCCCGAGCGATGCTTTTGCCACGCGGCGGCCATTTGCCCGATGAGCGCGCGGCCGTGTTCATGCTCACTCAGCATCACGCCGATCGGCCCGCCGGCCCTGGGGATGCCGGCCGCTTCCAGCGCGGGGAAGAGGAATTGCTCCTCCTTGCCATGGTGGCATTGGTCGGCGAACACCTGGATGAACTCCAGCACCTGGCCGAAATGCTCCGGATTGATCTCTTCGCCGTTGGCCAGCCGCTGGCATAGTTTCTCGAGAATCGAGAGGGCCAGCGTTATCGCTTCGTGTTCGTGGCGCAATTGCTCGGTCGCTGTCATGTGCGTTGCTCTCGTCCCCACACGCAGGAGACGTGCCAAGAAATGGAAACTCGCCTTGGCCTTTAAAGATGTATTTAATTTACAAGTTTGACGTTATCAGCTTTGTGCCATGACTCCAAGGGCTACAGATACCCTGTCGCCGTTGGCTACATCTTCTTGCGAAAGTTCCGCCTGACACCACGACGCGGAAGCGCGGGAGTTCTGCGGCGCGATTACATTGAAAATGGGAGTTTGCGCCCGCCCTAATTCACAGCCCTGGGCGTGATTGCGTGAGTCGGCTTCGCGGGCTTGATCTTCAACAGGCGGACCAGGCCCGCGCGCTCCGCCACCAGATCGGCCAGCGTGAACCGATCCAGAACCCCAAGAAAGCTGTCGGACGCCTCTCCCAGCACGCCGGCCAAAACGCACGAGCCGGTGATGACGCATCGGTTGCCGCTCCGAAAGCATTCCACCAATTGCATCGGGCCTTCCGTGTATCGCACCACCCGCCCGATGTTGATTTGCTTGGGAGCGTGCGCCAACACGATCCCGCCACCCTTGCCCCGGTAACTCTGAAGGAATCCGCCCCGGCTGAGGCCGTGGATGACCTTGACGAGGTGATTGCGCGAAACTCGAAAGCGCGCGGCGATCTCGGAAACATTCGAGCGCCGGTCGCCATTGAGCGCCAGATAAATCAGCACCCGCAGCGAGTAGTCGGTGTGGGAGGTAAGACGCACGGGCTAGTGCGCCTGCCTCGCGAGCGGCGACAATGCGCCGGGGCCGAACAAAGTTGGCGCAAGCCACAGCATCTTCATCCTCCTACTCTTTGCGACCGGACAATTCAAATTTGAACCCCGATTCAAACTCGCAGCAAGATCACGTGGTTTGCAAATCGATGGTGATCGCCCCGTCTATGATATGAAGTCTCGACGGCGGGATTACAGGGTGTGACAGCAGAAGCAAAGGACATGAATCCCTGGCGGCATTCGATCGCGGATTACACCGATCGGCGCGTGCTGCTGATCCTGCCACTGGGCTTCTCCAGCGGCCTCCCGCTGCTGCTGACCTTTTCGACATTGTCGGCCTGGTTCGCCACCGCCGGCGTGAGCCGCGCCGCCATCGGCGCCTTCGCGCTGGTCGGCACACCGTATGCCTTCAAGTTCCTGTGGTCGCCGCTGATCGATCGGATCCCGCCGCCGATTCCGCTTGGGCGACGGCGCGGCTGGGGCATTACGATTCAGCTCGCACTCATTGCCGCGACGCTCGCCCTGGGCTCTTGTCGACCAAAGTTCGATCTCGCGCTGATGGGGGCGCTGGCGCTGCTGGTCGCATTCCTTTCGGCGAGCCAGGACGTCGTTATCGACGCGTATCGGGTCGAGATCCTCACGCCCGAGCAGCAAGGGCCCGGCGCCGCCATGATCCAGACCGGGTACCGGGTCGCGATGCTGGTCTCGGGCGCCGGCGCGCTGCTCGTTGCGGCTCGCTACGGTTGGTTCGCGGCCTACGCCACGATGGCGGCGCTGCTGGGAGTGGGGATGCTCGTGTTCATCTTCGGGCCCGAGCCGACGACGGCGCCACAGGCGGCGGCGCATACCGCAACCGGAGGATGGGAATCGATCCGCGATTGGATCGCGAGTGCGGTTACGGGGCCGTTCGCCGACTTCATGCGGCGGCCGAGGTGGCCGGCGATCGTCCTTTTCATCATCGGTTACAAGCTCGGCGAAGCGATGGCGGGCGTGATGGCGATGCCGCTCTACATCTCGCTCGGCTACTCACTCAACGAGATCGCCGCCGTCTCCAAACTGGTCGGATTCTTCGCGACCGTTGTCGGTGCGCTGATCGGTGGCGTGCTGACCGCGAAGCTCGGCGTGATGCGCGCGCTCATACTGTGCGGGCTGCTCCAGTCGGCCGGCAATTTGTTCTACGTGCTGCAGGCAGTCGGCGGCCATCGGCTCGACTATCTCGCGCTGTGCGTCGCCGCCGAGAATCTGACGGGCGCGATGGCGGGGACCGCGCTGGTGGCCTATCTCTCCGGCCTATGCTCACCGGCGTTCACCGCGACTCAGTATGCGCTGCTCTCTTCACTGGCAGCGGTGGGGCGAACGATGGTCGCGTCTTCGGGCGGCGTGCTGGCCGACCAGCTCGGTTGGGTGCCGTTCTTCATCCTCACGACAGTCGCGACGATCCCGGCGCTTGTGCTGCTGATCTGGATCGCGCGGCGCGACGCCAGGCCCATGCCCGGGAGCCGGCGCACTACATTTGGGTGATCTGCGCAGCGATTGAGCATCAGCGCGAATTTGTTACATGGATAACAAAACTCGTCGAATGAAGTTTATGTCACGCGCGTTGTTCTGCTCACGCATCAATCCGTCTGCTAGGTTGACGGGATGCGCCCTGTTCGAGCATCCGGCATCCGAAAACTGCGGGGCCTTAAAAATATCTCCTGGCTCACGGCGCGCCAGCTCGAAAGGCTCGCCAACGCGCTGACGGTCAGCGCGGTCGAAAAACGCGCGATCATTTTCGACGAAAAGCACTCGCCCGATTCCGCATATATCTTGCTGGCAGGAGTGGCGCGAATCACCTGCCGAAATCGCAAGGGTCAGCGCACATTGGTGATCATGGTCGCGCCCGGGATGATCCCCGGCTTCCCGCCGCCAGTTCCCGGCATCAGTTACAATTTCCGCTGCGAAGCGGTTACCCCTTGTCAGATAGGGACGATTGACCTCGAGTCCTTCGTCGAAATATCGCTGGGAATCGCTTCGGCAGACTTCAAGCGTTTGGCAGCGAGTTACATGGGCCGCTGGGATCTGGTTCAATTGCGCTGCGCGAATTTCATGAGTTGCACTTTGGAAGAGCGCCTGGCTCTGATTCTGCTCGAATTGAGTGAAAATTTCGGCGTCCCCGACGGAAAATCGGTGCGGTTGACATTGCCGGCCCGCCACCGGGACCTGGCTGAACTAGTCGGCGCCTCGCGGCCGCGAATCACCGAACATTTGAGCATGTTCGAGCGAAAGCATCTGATTGCGCGGGACAATCGTCAACTCGTTGTCAATCGCGATCGATTGGAAAGTTTTCTCGCGCAAACTCATATTTCTGCTGGTGGCCAGGAATTCCGCAAAGCCGCCACCCGGTAGTTTGCATTAACCGGTATTGGCAGGCTGATTACGATGCAGCGGTTTATCTGTTGCGTGGGGTCTATGCTTGCGAGGAACAGGCAAATATATGAGTATTGCTTATTCACATTTATTTGAATTTTAGCCATACTGATGCTATGTGAGCTTCCAGAGCCGACGTGCTCGCAGGAGCTTCGACAGGACCGACGGGTTCTTTAGAGCACAGAGTATTCGTCATGCGGGTGACAATGCGCTTCTCTTTTCGGCGCCACTGGAGTATGATTAGTGGTGTCCCGGCACGACTCTGTACGAGGTGCGATTTTGAATGAAAGAAATACTTCCCGTGAAACCGATCTCGACAGACTGAGCAGGCTCAAGGCTCTGTCGTGGCTCTCTCCTCCTGAACTTGCGCTTCTCGTTAGCGCACTTGCGCTGGCCAATTACAAACGACACGCCGTCATTATGCGCGAGGCCGCGATGGCCCAGGATGCTCACATCCTGTTAGCAGGAATTGCGCGCATCACCTGCCGCAACGCGCGCGACGAGCGTGTCACGGTGGCGATGCTGGCGCCGGGACCGATTCCGGAATTCCCTGCGCTGCCGCTCAGCCAGTCCGTTTTTCAGTGCGAGGCTTACAACGATTGCCGGGTTGGCACTGTCAGTTGGGATGATTTCGACGGCATTACCGCAAATGCTCACGAGTCGGCCTTCAAGCAATTCCATCGCAACGATTTGAAGCAGTGGTATCGCCTGCTGCTGCGCAGCTCGAGTTTCCTGAACCTTGGCCTGCACGAACGAATCGCCGTTGCGCTGTTGGAACTGTGCTCAGACTTCGGAATCGAGGAATCGCGCGGCACGCTGCTGCGGGTATCTTTCAGCCATAAGGATATCGCCAACCTGGTCGGCGCCTCGCGGCCCAGAGTGACCGAGCACCTGGCGCGATTGGAGCGCGAAAAGTTCGTCATTCGCCAGGGACGACAGATGGTCGTGCAGGTCGCCAAGCTTTTCGATTCCATGAAGGATGCGCAAGCTGCCGCGCATCTGGCTGGTGCGCGTTTAAATTGAGTGACGACCACCGATAAACAGGTGGCGGCTGAAAGGCGTACCATCCGAAATCGCTGACCGCGGGCGTCGCAAAAGGAATCGCAAGACCTGGCTCCGTGTGATCCGCGAGTTTACCGGGTGAAGCTTTGGAAACTGGCCCCAACCCCAACTATGTACGGATCGAGTTGATCGACGATCCGGCCGCGATTGCTGAGTTCGGGTTCGAAGCCAACTGCGAGGGCGACGACTTGATTTGCCGCCGCTGTGGCGATGCGAAGCTGTCGATCGCGGCGATCCTGGTGGTGCCGGCCGGAGGACACGCGCGATGGGCGCTGTGCGCCAAGTGTCTGCTCGAGATGCCCTGAAGCAGCGCAGTCCCCGAACGGTTCAGATTTGAAACCTGAAATCTTGGTATCGTCAGTCAACCTCCAGGCAGAGAGCATCTTATCGAAATGAAAACGGGATCTATCGGCACTCGGAAAGTGACGCTCCTTGCGGCGCTGCTCTTGGCAACTCTGGCGGCGGGTTGTTACGGCCCTGGCTGGGGAGGCGGGGGTTACGGCGGAGGCGGCGGTTGGTGGGGTGGTGGGCCGAGCTACTACTCGACCAACGTCTACCGCGGCTACGGCGGTGGCGATCGGGATTACGGTGGAGGCAGAAGCGAATTTGGCGGCTCTGCTCCGGCCCACGACACCTTTGCCGCGAGCAGTCGCGGGCGCAGCAGCGTTGGCGGCGGAGGCGGCGGACATGCCAGCGGTGGCGGAGGCGGTGATCACGGTGGTGGAGGAGGCACCAGTCATGGCCACTAATCGTCGATGGCAGGGAAAAGCAATGTGTCAACCAATAAATGGTGATCGAATAAGCACGACCGGCCGGCTGGCTTTGTGGGTCTTGTCGGTCAGCCTCGTGCTTGGGTTTGGGATCGATCCGGCGGCCTTGGCGCAAGAGCCTGGCCAGAAGACCTTCGGTTCGGCTACGGAGGCGACCAACGCTTTCTGCGCAGCCGTACAGAATCACGATGAAACGGCGATGCTGGCGATTCTGGGCCCATCCGGACGCGACGTGATTTCCTCCGGTGATCCGGTCGCCGACAAAACCAATCAGGATGCCTTTGTCGCCAAGTATCGTGCGTCGCATCAGTTTGCCAGCGCTCCCGATGGACTGACCTTCCTCTACATAGGCAACGAGAATTGGCCGACGCCGATACCGCTGCAGCACAATCAAACGCAGTGGTACTTCGACACGGCTTACGGCAAGCAGGAAATCTTATATCGGCGGATCGGCTTCAATGAACTGGACGTGATCAAAGTCTGCGCGGCGATCGTCGATGCCCAGCGAGACTATTTCAACGCGCTGCACGACGGCGCCTCGGAGCATCAATACGCTGCGAAGTTCCGCAGCACGGCGGGCACGCAGGACGGCTTATACTGGCAGGTCAAGGGTTCGCAGGGCGAAAGTCCTCTCGGTCCTTTGGTCGCGGAAGCGGCTAGCGAAGGCTATCAACACACCAGCCAGCCGCATCCCTTCCATGGCTACATGTACCGGTTGCTGACCAGTCAGGGAGCCAACGCGCCCGGTGGCGCCAAGAGCTATATCGTCGCGGGCAAGATGACCGGAGGATTCGCGCTGGTTGCCTATCCTGCCAGCTATCGCGACTCCGGAGTGATGACTTTCATCGTCAATCAGGACGGTCAGGTCTATCAAAAGGATTTGGGTGCCGATACCGCCCAGATAGCTTTGGCGATGACGGCGTACGATCCGGATGCGACGTGGCAACCAGCGAGCAAAGCGACTGTTGCCGCGTCACAATAAGCAAAGGATCGCGAGTAGCAGCCCAGCCGCATGCTGGCCCATAGTTAGTCGGTATTATCGAGCGCGAGCCGCGCTCGGATTGCTTTGGCCCACCACCAGCGTGAAGCATCACCATCCCTGTGGAGCGTCCGGGAACCAGCACAGACCTAGCAGGGAGTCGCCCCGCTTGCGGTTGACCGGGGCGAAGACGTCCCACTCTTCGGGTCGGACATCCATTTCAATTCTGGGATAGCCGATTGGCGTGCCACTGCCGACACAAACGAAAGTCTCCGGATCGAAGTCATGGACGCCGTACGCTTGGGCGATGATCGCGCCGATTTCCTGCTGCCATGGCGTCGGCCGGATGTGACGCTTCGGGACGTGCGTCGGATTGCTGGTCAAGGTCCGAAAGCTTGCAGGATGCGCCATGCGTCCGCAGCTCAACACGCGTGACCCGGACCCGAGCCCCGCGGCCATAAACGCACGCCGCTCGAGTTCACGGAACAGGCCGTGGCGGCGCAAGCTGGCATCGACGCAGCACATGCCCGCCAGCGCGACCGCCTGCTGCGGTGCGCGCGGCAGATCCATGATGCGCATCTCGCCTAACGCAAAACCCGCCAGTGCGCCGGCCGACGTTGCGGTCGCGACGAAGCGCAGCCGGACAAGCGAGCGCTCGAGATACGCCTCGTTGGCATCCAGATACGACGCGCGGAACAGCGCCATGATGCGCGCGCGGGCTGGCTCTGCGAGAGTGCTCGTCGCTACGACTTCGAACTCTAAGTCTGCGATGCTGTCGCGCCCGGACAAAAACTGACACCCCCGCCCTGGCAGGATGTTGAAAAATTCAGGTCAGTTGTCGTTTTCGACTTCGAGTGCTTCAACATCCTGCGTAAAAGCTGTCTTCTTACCTATAACATCTCCCCCTTTTGGGGGAGACAAGAGAGAGGGAGCAGGCGTTGAAAATTACTTTTTCAACGCCTGCTAGCCGGAATTTCCGTTTTGGCTCACGGTTACTCGACGGGTTTAGGGCAAGCGGCATCTCTTTTCAAGCGCGTGCTCCTTGATATGCTAAATCAAAGTCGTGAAGAGAATCATTTGCTTGGGCGTGGTCGCCTGCCTGTTTTCATGCGGCAGCGCGACCGGCGATAGCGCCGCGCCGGCTGCATGCGGGCCATTTGGCGATCCGTCAGCCGCGGTAATTTCGCAAGTCAAACCCAATTGCGGCGCAGGTGAGTTGATCGGTCCGTGGAAGGACGCGGACCGCATCGACCGCTACGCTTGCCTCTACCAGCCCAAATCCGCAGGCGCAAATCGCAAGCTGCCAATGATCGTTTACTTGCATCCGTCGCTGTTTTCGGCCGGATGGATTACTCAGACCAATATCCTTGACCTTCAAAATTCCGTCTCACTCACCGATGATCCGAACAACGTCGGATACATCGTGTTGGCTCCCGAGGGGCGCAAGACGACGCACTACTATCCGTTTCCGGACAACACGGGAGTTGGATGGGATAATTGGTATCGCCAGTTGAACCCAAGCGGTGACGTAAAGATCGGAGACATCACCTGGCGCGAAAATGCGGACGCGGCCGCGATCGATCATTTCATTGCGGCCGAAGTCGCGACCGGCAACGTCGATGGCGCCCGGATTTACGTCTCCGGATGGTCCAACGGAGCCGCGATGGGTCTTCTGTATGCGGTGAATCGTCCGAACATCGCGGCGGCGGCCGTTTATTCGGGACCCGATCCGTTCGGCGCCTTCGACGATCCGTGTCAGCAGCGGCCGGTCGCCGGACCGCCCGGGAATAACACGCAGCTTCAAATCTTCAATCCGGCCGCGCGAGTCATGCATATCCATAACAGCTGCGACGTCGGCGGCATCTGTCCCAATGACGAGCGGCTGGCGACCGAATTAAACGCAGCCGGAGTAGTTGTCGATGACGTGATACTCGACAATCACCATCGCCGGGTTTACTCATGTACCGATTCGTGCGGAACCGATCCAAAGGCTCCCGATAAATCAACCGCCAGTATTATGGGATCACTGATTGGCCTTGGTAATCACATGCGATGGCCCAAGGAATCGACGACTGCGATGCTGGACTTTTTTCGGCAGCATCCGCTGAAGCCCGCGCCCGCCAGCGGCGGGCGGCCTTAATACTGAGTGCAGGGGTCACCCCTGCCTAGCCGTGCCCGCGGGTTGACTCTCGATCCCAGGCATTGATCGACTGCGCGATTCCATCTTCCAGGCTCGCAAAAGGCTCGAGGTAGCCGGCACTCCTCAGCGCCGAGAGCTCGGCTTGCGTGAAGCTTTGATACTTGCCGGCCAGGTTCTCGGGAAACGGCACATACTCGATCTCACCCGCACCGATCCGCGCGATTATTATGCTGGCGGCGTCGTTGAAGCTGCGCGGCTGTCCGGTGCCGACGTTAAAGATACCGTTGCGCACGGGACCTTCGGCCAGCGCCAGGTTTACGCGAACGATGTCGTCGACAAAAATAAAATCGCGGCGCTGCTCTCCGTCGGCGTATCCATCGGTGCCCTTGAACAGCCGTGCGCGTCCGCTCGCCTTCAACTGTCGATAGAGCTGATACACCATCGACGCCATTTTGCCCTTGTGGGATTCGCGCGGACCATAGACGTTGAAGTATCGGAGACCGGCCACCGTACTCTCGGACTTCGCGGCAACGATGCGGACGTGATTGTCGAAAGCGAGTTTGGACAGCCCGTAGAGGTTCAGCGGGCGCTCGTTTTCGCGTGACGGCGCAAACGCACGCGATGAGCCGTACACAGCCGCGCTTGACGCATACACCAGTGGAACTTTGCTCGAGAGGGCGAAGTGCAGAATCGACTTCGAAAACGTGAAGTTGTTTTCGATCATGTAGCGGCCGTCGTCGCAGGTGGTGTCGGCGCAAGCGCCCTGGTGAAAGATCGCTTCGATTCGGTCGGGGAGAATCCTGCGCTCGATTGCCCGCACGAATTCCGCGGGCTGCATGAAGTCCGAAAACCGCAGATCGCAAAGGTTGCGGAAATTATCGCCCAGCCGATCCACTACCAGCACGTCGGTGACGCCCTTGGCATTCAGCGCGCCCAGGAGATTGCTGCCGATAAAGCCCGCCCCGCCGGTTAGTATGATCATGGCTTGCCCGCCCGCAAGCATATAATGGATTTCGCCATTGCACTAACTGACGCGGTAAAGGCGCGAGGCTTCAGCATGGCGCTGCGCAATTTCCTTGCGCAAAGACGCGGGCTTGAGCACCTCGATCCACGGCCCCATGCTCATTATCCAGTTCGCCAGCTCCGTCGTGCCCCTGACGGTCATCGTCATGATCGTCGTACCATCGCGGCGATGCGAGAAACGCTGGCTGCGATGTATCGTGCGCGAACGGACGTACGCTTCGGTTTGTTCGCTGTGAATCTTCAGCTCGACTTTGGTCTCGGGGCCTTCGACGATTCCAAAAGTCCCTTCGGTGTGCGCCGCCGGGTTGAAGCCGCGCGGATAGATGAACCGCGTCGAGCTCCCGTCGGGTTGACGAATGAATTCGACCGAGCGGATTCGCTCCACCGCGAGATAGATGATTGCGCTGACACGATGGCTGAAGCCGAGAATGTAAAGTCCGCCGCGGTAGGCGATCAGCGAGTATGGATCGAACTCGTGACGGCGCCCCTCGCCGGTCAGACCGGCGTAATCGACTTTGAGCCGAACCTGATCCAGCAGCGCCCGCAAGATTACGTCGAGTTGCTCGCTGAACTCACCGTAGTCCTTCGGCGCGTAAGGGACCGCGTAGAACTTGCGCTCGAGGTCGGACAGCCGCGTCTGCTGGGTAAGGCTCAGGTTCTGATAAATCTTCTCCCACAGCCCTTCAACGCCCTCTTCCAGCACCGTGCCCTCCAGGAACTTGAGCACGGTCAGCGAGAAATACAGCAGCGCGACCTGGTACGAGGATGCCTCCGCGGCTTTCATCGAACTGACCAGCCGAAGTTTGCGCTCGCCGCCCGTGCCGGCAACTTCAACGATCGGAGCGCCGCGCCAGTCGAGCAGATCGCTGCGGATCGCCGACACGTAACGGGCAAGTGTGCGCTCGGAAATTTCCAGGCTTTCCTCGATCGCCTTGAAACTCCAGCCGTATGGTTTCGAGAACAAACCGACGGCGATGCGTGCCAGCCGAATCGCCGCGCCGTAGGTTGGTTTGCGGCCAGGTTTCTTCATGATCGTATCCTCTGCGCAAGCTTGCCGATCGAATCATCCCGCCCATCCGATGACAACCGTTGTCAGTACCACAATATATGTTCCTAAAACCTGATCCGCGATCCATAGTTGTGCCGCGATGATTCGTCTTTACTATTCCAATCGCCTCGAAAACCTGATCGCGCCGCTGGCCAACGCGGTAGCCGCGCATCAGCGCCACGAGCCGCTCGACCCCGTCTCGATCGTCGTACCCAACCGCATCGTCGAACAATTCGTCCGCTATCGGCTGGCCGAATCGATCGGCGTCGCGGCGAATCTGAAATTTCCGTTTCTGCGGAATTATCTGGCCGAACTTCTCCAATCGACCGATAAAAACCTGAAGATCCTGGACGCCGATGAGCTCCAACTGATCTTGTTCGAATGCCTTCGAAGTTCGAGCCATCGTGACGACCCCGACTTGAAGCCGGCGCGCGATTACATCCAGGCGGGATCCAGGACCGACGCCGACGTCGAGCTCAGAACGATCCTGCTTGCCTCACAGTTGGCGCGGTTGTTTCGCGAGTATTCGATTTCGAGGCGGCGCATGATCGAGAAATGGCGCGCTGCCCGGCGCTCTGACCTTGATGCGATGGGCGAGACTGAGCGATGGCAGCGGCATTTGTGGCAGTCGGTATTCGATTCGCACGGCCGCGTGCGCGAGGATTGGCTGTCGGAGCGCGAGACTCGATTGATGATGCTGCCCGATGGGTTCGAGGCGGGCGACAGCAGCCACCTCAAATCTGTCCTGCCGGCGGTGCTTCACGTGTTCGGCGCGCCGTACGCGGGAAATGCTTACGCGGAAATTTTTGCGCGACTCGGCGCACTCGGCGATATTCGAATCTACGCGCTCAATCCGTGCCGCGAGTTTTGGGAAGACGTGGATACTTCGCGCCGCGGCGCGCTCACCGCATGGGCTCATCGTCAGGACAAAGTCGGAGAAAAACTCGCTGAATCCGAAGACCCATTCGCGTTGAATGAATCATCCGATCCGCCTGCGCTGAGGCTCTGGGGGCGGCCAGGCCGTGAATACATTCGGCTGCTCAACGAACTCTCTCAATGCGATTTCGCGCCGCTCTTTTCCGATCCGGCTTCTCGCGAGCCATCCACTCTGCTCGAAGCTCTTCAGCAAAACATCCTCGATCGCCAGCCGCAGCCCCCGGACGTCGAGGATGGCAAGGGCAGACCATACGAAGCGCGAATCCGGTTCCTTGCGACCCCGGGGATTCGACGCGAGGCCGAAATCGTCGCAAACGAGATCTGGTCGATCGTTCGCGACAACGAGAAACTGGCCTCCAGTGGCGCCGCCGAGCGCATTCGGTTTCACGAAATCGCGGTGCTGATTCCTGACGCGGCGGTTGACGACTACATTGCGCACATCGAGAGCGTTTTCCGAAAGCAGCACCGAATACCAATCGATCTCGTCGGCCGCGGCATCGCTGGCCCAAGCCGCGTCGCCGAGGCCGTCGAGTTGCTTCTCGATCTGCCGCGCGGGCGCTTTTCGCGCGCGGAAATGATCCGGCTGCTGACACATCCCGCGTTGAACAGCGAAGGCGAAACCCGAATCGACGTTGAGATGTGGCCTCGATGGAGCGAGGCGCTGGGCATTTTCTTCGGCGCCGACGACGACGAGCTGGAAGCAACGTACATTCCGAGCGGCCTCTATCACTGGGATCAGGCGATCAAACGCCTCGCGCTGGGCGCCATGCTGACCGGTCGGAGTGGCGGGAATCCCGCATTCTATGAGAGAGGAGCGACAGCCCCGGGCTACCTGCCGTTTGAAGTGGCGCAGGATGAAATCGAGACGGCGGCGCGATTCATGCGCAGGGCACGCTCGCTCATCGCCGACGCGCTCTCGATGCGCGATGCGCGGCTCACGCCCCGGCAATGGTCGCGAATGCTCATCGAATTTTTGAACACCTACCTTTGCCCATCGAGCGCGCTCGATGAACAAGTCAGGGACCGGTTCCTCGAGGCGATCGAGGCTGTCGGCAACTCAGAACTGAACATCGGTCCAATGTCGTACGAATCGGCGCGTGAGATGATTGCAACGCGAATCACCGATCTCGAATCGCGTCACGGACAATTTTCCGGCCGGGGCGTTGCGGTTGGATCGCTTTCCTCGCTTCGGTCGATCCCATTCAAAGTCATCTTTGCGCTGGGGCTGAACGAAGCTGCCTTTCCAGAGCGCGAGCGTCGCGACCCGCTTGATTTGCGGATGCTCAAGCGCGGCGCGGGCGATGTCACTCCGGCCGAGCGCGACCGTTATCTATTCCTCGAAACGATCCTGGCCGCGCGCGAGCGGATTTTTTTCTCCTACATTGCTCGCGATGCGAAGACCGGCGACGCCCTCGAACCATCGTCCGTCATTCGCGAACTGCAATACATGCTGCGGGGATTCATCGATGATAAGACGCTCGCCACGCTGACGGTGAAACATCCAGTCAGCCGTTATGATTTGAAATATTTTCCTGAATTCGCCGATCGCGCAACTTCAAACAGCGATCATGAATTCGCGAGCTTCGATCCCGAGGCGCGCCGCGGCGCACGGATGCTCGCGCTACGGCAAAAGCTCGACGCCACCGCGCCGCATCGAGCAAAGCCGCAGCCTGAGCGCCTGCTGGATCGTCTCGGCGAGAAGCTGCGCGATCGTCTGCAAGAGGATTTGCAATTCGCCGAATTCGAAACAGTCCCCGCTGCGGCACTCCACGCGCCGGCCGAGGAGTTCGCGCTTCCGATAGCCGCGATTCGAAAATATCTCGAATGTCCTTTGCAGGGCGCTGCGCGTTATTCGCTCGGAATGCTGGAGGACGAATATGCGCCCGAGCAGGCGGAAGACGAGCCGGTCCAGCAGTCGCGGCTCGATCGTACGGTGATTCTGCGCGAGGTCTTCTGGCGCTCCGCCGCCAAGCCTGAGGCGCTCGATGAAGAATACGCGCGCCAGGTTCGGATTGCGCAGGCCAATGGGCACGCGCCCGCGGGGCAGTTTGCGGAGATCGCTGCAAAGGCTGATGCGGCTGCGCTTCGTCGATGGATCGCGCAGGCTTCCCAAGCCGGCGTCACCGATTTCGGCGGATGGAAGGACATCCAGATCGGACGCGCCGACGAATTCGCCGACGCCGGAGAGATTCTTGCCCCAATCGCGCTGAACGCCAATGTCCGCCACCGCGACGGATCGATAGCGACGCAGCGCGCGAGTCTCTACGGCACGATTCGGGGTGCGTCGCCGGAGGCAGGTGCCGCGATCAACTGCGTACTTCACAAGAACGTCAAGCCGAAGGATTTTCTCCCGGCTTTTCTGAACGCAATTGTCCTTGCCGCCAGCGGAGCGAAACTGCCGGAAAGATTTCGCGCAATCGTGATCGGAACACAGTCAACGAAGCAGGGCGAATTTATTCGCGAGTTCGCGCCGATGGACCGGGATTCGGCGCTCGGCTTCCTGAGCACGGTCGTCGGCGATCTGCTTTCGACGGGCAATGAATATTTTTTGCCGATCGAGGCGGTTGCGGAAGTCGTCAAGGAATGGCGCGAGCCTGTGGATCGTCGCGACCTGGTCGAAGCTGTCGAGCGCATCCGCTTAAATGAGTCCTCGAAGAGCAGCTCCGAATACGGACCAGTGCGAAACGCGACCCGTTTCGAACCGCCGGACGAAGAAGAGATCGCGAACATCGTCGCGCGCCGCTTCAACCCAATAATCGGGATATTCAAATGAGCGCGACTCCAGCTTCGGCAAAGATTGATTACTATCGGCCCGCGATTCTCGATGAAATTCTCGACGGCGGGCACAAGGTTATCGACGCGTGCGCCGGAACCGGCAAGACGTTTACGATCGAGCATATCGTCGTTGACCTTCTCCTCACCGGCACGGCCCTGCTCGATCAGATCCTGGTCGTGACATTTACCGAAAAGGCGGCGGCCGAGTTGCGCTTGCGAATCCGCGCTACGATCGAAGCCGTCCTGTCCGGGCATAGTGCGGACGCCACGCATTCATCGCAACGCAAGCAATTGGGTAACGACGAGCGGGAAAGACTGAAGACCGCGTTGTTTTCGTTTCATCATTCGCCCATCCACACGATTCACAGCTTTTGCCGCCGGATGCTCACGGAGCTCGCTTTTGACAGCGGAGTGCGCTTCGGAGTTGACCTCACCAGCGGCCGTCTCGAGTTCCACGAGGCGCTGCGTGCTGAATTGCGCGAGCGGCTGAAATCGGACGTTCGAGTCGAGCGGCTCATTAGTGAGTGGCTCTCGGATGAGAAACGCACTTTAGATGACCTCGAGGAACTGCTCTGGGATGCTCACTCTCAACGCTACTTGCGGACGGCGGGACGCGAACTCAGTAAACAAGCGTTGACCGATCTGGCGAACGCGTTCGATGCGAGCACTTTGATGGACGCATTCGAGAGCGCAGCGATTACAGATGATGCCCGGCGCGACGCGATCGCCGCGACGAGGGAACTCGAGCTGCTCGTCGAACGCGCCAATGGATCGATCGCGATGCTGGCCGATGGCTTGTGCGGCTTCGATCTCGATCGCATCTGCCGGCCCAGAAACGCACGCCGGACGCGATCCGAAACGCGGCCGATTTTCCCCGGCCAGATGCCCGAACGCGTGTGTGCGATCGTCAGCGCGGGGGATCGGGTTCAGGCAGCGCTGACTATCGAGCAACGCGTGGTTGACGAACTGCTGCTCGCTATCGCTACGCGAATGGACGCGCGAAAACGCGAGCGCGGGACACTGGACTACGAAGACATGCTGGCGTGGCTTGCAGACGCGCTTGACGGTCCTCGCGGCAAATCGCTCGCGGCGACTTTGCGCGAGCGCTATCGGGTGGCGCTGATCGACGAATTCCAGGATACGGACGAACTTCAGTGGAAGATCTTTCGGCAGGTGTTCATCGAAGGTGGCGCCAGCAACACTGTCTACGTAATCGGGGATCCCAAGCAGGCGATTTACGGGTTTCGCGGCGCCGACGTGCACGCTTACCTGGAGGCGCGTGAGCAGCTTTCCAAATCAGGAGCGACCGTTGTTCACTTGCGCGAAAATTTCCGTTCGACCGGCGCCGTGATCGAGGCGTGCAACCTGATATTCGATCAGAATGCTGCGGCGCCATTGTTTACCGGTCAGATCACTTACGACCATCCGGTAAAATGCGGGCGTCCCGCCCTGCGAGCCGTCGCGGCGAACGGCCAGCCGATCGCACCGGTAACGCTCATGAAGTTCCTGCAGCTTGACGAGCGATACAAGTCTTCGCGGCCGATGCGCGAAGCGATAGGTCCGCGAATCGCGCAGGCGATACGGCGAATTATTGCGGACCCGGATCACGCGATTGAAATTTGTGATGACAAGCAGAAGCCGCGCAAGATTACCGCCAAGGACGTTTACGTCCTTACTCGGACCAACCGCGACAGCGCGGAAATTGGCAAGTACCTGCGTCAGGCGGGAGTCCCGTTTGCCTTTTACAAGCAGGACGGGTTGTTCCAGACCCGCGAGGCCGCCGACATTCTCGACCTGCTCAGAGGAATTGACGAACCCGGTCGCCGCTCGAACCGGCTCAAGGCGTGGGCTTCGCCTTTCTTCGCGGTCGAATACGGGGAACTTGCGCGGCTTGACGACGAGCGCAACTCGCATCCGATGCTCGAACGACTGTTCGAATGGCGCGCACTTGCCGAGGCCGGGCGTTTCGCCGACTTGTTCGACGCCTTGCTCCATCAAAGCGGACTGGTCGAACGTGAATTGCTGTTGTCAGACGATCGCCGCGAACTCACCAACTACGAACACATCTTCGAGATTCTAACTCAGGATGCATCGCGGCAAGGAATCTCGCTCGCCGAAATAATCGAACTTCTCGAGGCCTACATCACGGGGCGAGCGACACCGGCAGGCGACGATCCGGATGTGCAACGCCTGGAAGACGATCGCGACGCCGTGCAAATCATGACGATCCACAAAAGCAAAGGGCTCGAAGCCGACGTCGTAGCTCTGTACGGAGGATTTTTCGCAAACAACCGACCCGATTGGGTCAGCATCTTCCACGACGGAAATCAACGGCGTCTTGCGATTGGCAAACCGGCGCGGGACATGGAAAAGACGGCGCTCAACAAGGAGCAACACGAGGAGGATCAGCGATTGCTTTACGTCGCGCTGACCCGCGCGCGCGCCAAACTGATACTGCCCTACGTCCCGGATGGAGCGCTGAATCGAGACCTGTCGGGCTGCTATGCGCAACTGAACGATCGGCTGCGCGCTCTCGATCGCGAAGCTCGATTGGATACGCTCTTCACGACGGAAGCTGTAGTCGCTCCGGCATCGATCGATTCACAAGGTGAAAAAGAGGACGACGAAACTGCGCTTGACGAGAATGCCTTGTGCGACTGGCTCGAATCGACGTCACAGACCGCCGGCCTTGACCGCGAATTCGCCGAGCTCGGCGCAGGGCATCGTGGCTTGATGATAGAATCCTATACCTCGCTCCAGATGGCGCGCGAAACTGGGTTGGCGACCGCTTTCGATCCCGATGAATTCAAAACCAGCGTCGATGCGATCGAGGCGCGTACCGACAACGTCGATTTGCCCGGCGGCCGCCACGTCGGCATTTTCCTCCATGAGGCGATCGAGAAGCTCGATTTCAAGTCCTTTGGCAATGCTCCGGATCTCAAATCCTGGATGCTGCGGGACGACGTGCGCGAGTTGTTTGCGAGTGCCATGCGCCGCCACGGCGTGAATGATCCGCGATGGCTGGCCCGCGGATGCGAGATGGTTTTCAACGCGCTCACCTCACCGGTCGCGCTGGGCGAAACCGTACTCGAAAGCGCACTGTACCGGCTGCCCGCTGTCCGCGAAATGGAATTCGCGTATCCAATTCCCGAGAAACATCACTCGTTGCTCGGTGAGGGCCCGGACGGCGCGTGGATCGTCGGACGGGGCTACATAAAGGGTTTTATCGACTTGGTATTCCGGCGCGACAGGCTAATATACTTCGCCGACTGGAAGGGCGATCTTCTGCCTTCGTACGAGCCTGCCGCAGTCGCACGGCACGTCGAACGCCACTATCGCTTGCAAGCGCAAATATACTCAGTCGGTATAGTGCGCCTGCTCGATATACACACCGAGCGCGACTACGAATTGAGATTTGGAGGCCTTTTGTACGTCTTTCTTCGTGGCGTCTCGCAGGCTGGCGATGGGCATTCTGGATTTTACTTCGCAAGACCGTCGTGGAATGAAATAGTCACTTATGAATCCGAACTATTGACTCGCGAACCAGACTCCGAGCTACGCGTTTGAAAGAGAAATACTCATTACTCGGAATGGATACCGCGTGGCGGCGCTTTGATTCAGCCAGCGGCGGTGGCCGGTCCGCATTCAACGCTCGCATGCGCGCGCTCGAAGTCTCGGTATCCGGGCTTAATCTTGCGCCTGAGTCGGTTCACCTGGCGGCCGAACTCGCGGCCCTTGAACCGGCTCTGAATGACGATGACCGAATCGCGCTCATCGTGCTCATCCTCATCTCGCTGGTGGCGCTTCAGGACGGAAGCACCCGCTTCCCGGTAACGGGTCCACTTTCGCAAGCGCCGATGCGGAGCGTGCTCGGTTCGCTCTGCGCCAATGGCTTTGGTGACGACGCCATCGCTACGATCGCGGCTTCGATCGAAGCGCTTATACAATCCGACTGCGCATCGGCGGTGGTCGGCCGGCGGGAGGATGAATACAAACCGTTAATGTATATTGAGCCTTACATAGTTCATCACCGCATTTATCACTACGAATGTGAACTGGCTATTCGGCTCGCCGCGCTATTGACTACGGATACGCAAGCGCAAGCGGACGCGAAGAAACTCAGTCGCGCGCTTCAGAGTGTGATTGCCCGCCCGGTTATTGTGCAGGGCAAACAGATTGTGATGTCTGACGAACAGCGCAACGTCGTTGCCGCTTCGGCCCGCGCGGGACTAACAGTTGTTTCAGGCGGCCCGGGCACCGGTAAGACTTCGATTATCGTTGCGATCATGCGTCTGATGGTGCGGCTCGGCGTCGATCCCTCCCAGATTGCTTTGGCGGCGCCGACGGGGAAAGCCGCCTACCGGATGGGCGAGTGCATCGCCGAGTCGCTGACGCGAATCGAACGGCTCGACAGTGTAGACCAGGCGCTCCTGGATGCGCATCTCGAGCCCGCGACGATTCATCGGATGCTCGGTTACTCGCCAGAATCCGGGCGCTTCCGCCATCATCGCAACAACCCGCTATCCGCGAAGGTGGTGATCGTCGATGAAGGATCGATGCTCGACGTCAGCTTGATGGAACGACTGACGAACGCGATTGCGCCCGGCGCGCGGCTGATCCTGCTCGGCGATGCGAACCAATTGCCGTCGGTCGCCGCGGGTTCTGTGTTCCGCGATCTCGTCGGGTCCGCCGGGGACGATATCGGTCGGCTCTCCGCGGCATCGGTGCGGCTCGAAGTGAATCATCGGATGAAGAGCGAAGGCAGGGCAGGCCGATCCATTTTGCGCGCGGCCCGGTCGATTAACGACGGCGATGCCGATCTTCTGAATTCAGTCGACGAATCGAATACTCCGATTGTGGCGCGGCGCTCATCACCGGATGAACTCAGGTTCGCCGGCGTGGAATTTATTACAATCGCGGCGCGCGAACTCGGCCCGTTTCTCGATCGCTGGTACATCGATCGAGTGCGCGGCGGCCCGGAAATCGCGGAATTGGTTGCGCATGATTACGTCGAACGCGATGGCGGTTTCGATGACGCCGACTGCGCGCGATTGCGGAAGCTGTTCGCGCACGCCGGAAAATCGCGCATCTTGTGCGTGACGCGCGTTTTCGAAACCGGCGCCGAGCGAATAAACGCGCGCCTTCATTCGCGCGCCGCCGAATCCGCCGGGGTCGCCACGGAGCGCGCTTCATTCGTGGTTGGTGAGCCGCTGATCGTGCTGCGCAACGACTACGAACGCGGACTTTTCAACGGCGACAACGGAATCAGGCTGTGGGTCCAGCGCAGCAATGGCTCGCAAGTCCCGATGGCGATATTTCCGCGCGGCGGCAACTTCGTCGCATTCCGATTTGAGGTGCTACGCGAATTCGTCGAGCTCAGCTACGCGATGACGGTGCATAAGGCGCAAGGCTCCGAATTCGATTCGATCGCCATCGTTCTTCCCGAGAAACCCGTCGCGGTTTTGACCCGCGAGCTGATCTACACCGCCGTCAGCCGCAGCAGAACCTCGGTCGTCATAGTCGGCGACGAATCGACGCTCAACCAAGCAATTGCCGCTCGCGTGGAGCGATTCTCCGGACTCGCCGATCGGATCAAACTGGCGCTCGCCGGTTAACTCTTCGGCGTATGCGAGATCAGGAATTCTCTGGCGCGCTTCACGGTCGCGGCAATCACCTCGGGCGTCTTCCAGTTCTCGATAAGCTCGGCGTTTGGTGCGAGCGCGGCGATCTCCTTCGAGGTGTCGGTCGGATGATAGTCGTCGCTGCCGCAAAGAATCAGCATCGGTGTTTTGCACGAGCGCACAAATTCCCGCGAAACGTTGAACACGAAATCGCCGCCGTACATCCGGTCGCGGAATTGCCGAAGCGCATGGTCGTCAAGCTTTGGACGTTGCGCCTTCAGCGCTTGCGCCCATCCGTCGAACATCGCGAAGAACAACTCGCGATTGCGCTGGCTGAGCCCGATTGGATTCTGCAGAATCGCGGCGCTGACCCGCAGCGGCGCAGCTTTGATCAGTCCCAGGCAGTACGACGATCCGATGCATCCGCCCATCAGGTGGCATTGCTTGATCCCAAGATGATCGAGCAGCGCAATATGATCGCCCGTGTAAGTGTCCCATCCATCCTCAGCGCTGATCGGCCCGGCCGATTTGCCGGCGTTGCGCTGGTCCATCGCGATCACGCGGAAGTCAGCCGCGAATTCTTTGGCCGGATCGAACGGGCTGTTGGCCCAGAACTCGATACTGGAGCGCATCCCGCCGGGCGCAAATAGCAGAATCGGATACCCTGTGCCGTACTCCTCGTAGTATATCGATACATCGGCGCGCTTGAGCGTTGGCATCTTCAGACTCCTTGCAAATGCATAGGATGATTCTCCACGCCGAATCAATCTCCCGGCAACGGCGCCGGTTGATGCCGCCGCCGGCGAGAGCAGATCCCCCGGTGTCCACTCCTGATATTTGCAGACGGCATGCTATGTTGGCAGCGCGAACCGGTGAAAAGTAAATGAGTGAAAGAGGCCGGGAGGAACTAGTATGCTTCGTAGCGAGGGCCGCATTCTAACCACGCACGCCGGCAGCCTGCCGCGGCGGGAAAGCCTGATCGCGATGCTGGTGAAGAGTAGCCGGGGCGAAGACGTGGACCGCGCCGCGATGCTCCGTGAGATCGAGATATCCACTCGCCACGTTGTACAGAAACAACTCGAAGCGGGAATCGACGTCGGCAACAACGGCGAGCAATCGCGCGAGAGCTTCTTCACCTACGTGCAGCATCGAATGACCGGCTTTGGCGGACGAAGCGAGCGGCCCATCATGCGCGATCTGGTCCGCTACCAGAGCTTCAGCAAGATGATCGCGCCGATGCTTCAGCGCTCGATGGTCGATCTGCTGCACGCGCCGAAGGCAATCGGCAAGGTCGAGTACCGCGACTGCGCCGCCGTCGATCTCGAATGCGCCGATACCCTGCGCATCCTGGCCGATCAGCCGGAGAAATTCGCCGAGCCGTTTATGACCGCACCGTCGCCGGGAATAATCGCGTCGGCAATGCTCAATGAGTATTACGAGAACTATGAAGAGTATGTAATCGCAGTCGCCAAGGCATTACATACTGAGTACGAGTACATAGTATCAATGGGATTCGTTCTGCAGGTCGATTGCCCGGATCTCGCGATGGAACGGCACACGGCGTACGCCGACCGTCCGCTCGCCGATTTCCTCAAGTACGTCGAACTGAACATCGCCGCGATGAATCGCGCTCTGCATGGAATCGCGCCCGATCGGGTCCGCATGCACGTATGCTGGGGTAACTACCAGGCGCCGCATGATCTTGATGTCCCGCTTGCCGAGATTTTGCCGCTGCTCTATCGCGCCAACGTCGGCGCTCTCGTTCTGGAAGCCGCCAACCCGCGCCATCAGCACGAATATCGCTGCTTCAAGGAATTCCCGCTGCCCGATCAGATGAGCCTGGTCACCGGCGTCATCGATACCAAGACCAACTACGTCGAACACCACGAGGTTGTCGCCGACCGCCTCGAGCGCGCCGCCAATGCGATCGGAGATCCGCGCCGCGTGATGGCGGGAACCGACTGCGGCTTCGAGACTTCCGCCGGACTGGGCGAAGTCGCCGAGGAAATAGTGTGGGAAAAGTTGCGCGCGATGCGCGCGGGCGCCAATCTAGCCTCGCGCCGCCTGTTTCACTGAAGCGCGCGCTCGCCGGCGCCCGGCCGCTCAGCTATGCCACGGCTCGACCAGGATTTTCGCGTGCGTCTCGGGTGACGCAAGGTCCTCGAACGCCTTCGCCACTCCTTCCACTCCGACCTTGCCGGTGATCAGCGGGTCGCCGTTGATTCGTCCCTCGGCCAGATGGCTCAGCGTCACCGCGAACTCTTCGGGCGAGTAGCCGAGCACGAACTGGATATTGAGCTCTTTGCTGATTCCCGTGAGCGGTTCGATCTGGTCGCGGTCCATGCATACTCCCACCACCACGATCCGCGCATTGCCGGGCGACGCCAGCATGATCGAGTCGATCATGCCCGGCAGCCCCACGCATTCGAAGATCACCGCGGGCCTGACCGCCGGACCCGGCATCCACGGCGGCAGCATCGGCGCCTTGGCGGGATCGCTGTACGTTGCCATCTGCCGCCAGCTCTCGTAGGGCGACTTCTCCTTTGGATCGACGACGAAGTCCGCGCCCATCTGGCGCGCCAGTTCGCGCCGTCGCGGCGAAAAATCCGCCGCCACGATCGGATGCACACCGCCGAGCTTGAGCGCCGCAATCACCGCCAGGCCCACCGGCCCGCATCCGATCACCAGCGGCGCGTCATCTTTGTCCAGCCGCGCTTTCTGCACCGCGTGATAGCCCACCGCCATCGGTTCCGTCAGCGCCGCGCGCTCGGTGGAAAGCCCGTTGGGCACCTCGAGCAGCAGAAACTCAGTCAGCCGCATCAGTTCGGCGTAGCCGCCCGGACTTTCGTTCGAGTAGCCGACCGAATCGATGCCGCCAGCATTGATCAGCACCGGCATCGAACACACGCGGGTCCCCGGCTTCAATCGCTTTTGGGTCTGCGGCCCGTAATCGACCACCTCCGCGCAGAACTCGTGACCCATCACGACGTCGCGAGCGAGATCCATCACGAACGGCGCTCCGGCTTTTCGCGATGCCGCGACGAGCTTGTCGGCGTGCTTGAGCGTGTGCAGATCGGACCCGCATATTCCGCACGCGAGCGTTTTAACCAGCGCTTCGCCCGCTCCAGGAACGGGAGTGGGGATGTTATCGACGACGAGTTTTTTGCCTCGCATTACGGCAGCACGCATGACTGTTCTCCTTCAGTTCCGACTACTCTAGCAGGGTTGCTCCATCGCTGGTAAAGTCCCCGATCCCGCGATTCTCCTGCCGTTGATCGTATTTGCATCGTGACTGTAACATGTCCGTCCGGGGATGCAGCGATGGACCGCAAAATTCTTTTCATCGCCACCGATCAGCAGCGTTACGCATACCGAGAGGGTTCAACGCGCCCGCCGGTTGGCTCTGGGAGCGGGAGTGGGTTCAGTTCGCGCGGCAGGTGGACGTGCGCGGTCTCGTCGCGTACACAATAGCGAAGGCTCGCGGCGTTTCAGGCGCCGCAGCGGCAGCGCTGATGCCAGGAAAAATCAAACGCGCAATCGCGTTGTCAATTGCTACGTGTGCAATTGCGCTTGCGGGATGCTGGCCGTTCCATTCCAATCAGGAAACGCAGCAGCAAAAATTTATCGAAGCGTTGAATCACGGCAATGGCGCGCAGGCCAGCCAGATCTGGCTCCACATGGACGCCAACAGCCGCGCCGAATTTGCGCACAGCCAGGGAATGCACCCGAACTTGTCGTCCGATGAAGTGCAGAAGCAAGCGGCGCAACACTACCAGGACAAAATGGGCGGCGACGACAGCGGGGAATCGATCGAGCGGCCGACCCCGTACCTCGATCTCGGCGGGCTGCAGAGTCTGCCCGGGTATGTCGGCCGGTCGGGCGCGCCGGCGCAATCCGTGACGGCGCCGGCACCGAACGCGCCGTCCAACTGAGGCTTGCGACGATGGAGTTTGCCCTCACCGCCGAGCAGAAGTTGCTGCAGGAAACGCTGCGTGAGCTTGCGCGGCGCGAACTGCTTCCCAATTACGCGTCGCGCGACGCGGACAAAGATCTGCCGCCGGCGCTGGTGAGGAAACTCGGCGAGCTGGGAGTGCTTGCGCCGATGGTCGATGCGCAACTGGGCGGTTCCAGCCTCGATTATGTGTCGCTTGGAATCGCACACGAGGAAATCGCGCGCGGCGATTTCAACGCCGCTTACGTGATGCTGCTGGCGGCGCTGGTCGCCGCAATAATCTCCCGCAGCGGCGACGCGCGTCAGCAGGCCGCGTTTCTTCCTCCGATCTGCCGAGGCGAAATTATCGCGGCGCTGGCGGTGACCGAACCCGGCGGCGGCTCCGATGCCGCGCATGTCATGATGCAAGCGCGTCGCGACGGCGACAACTACGTCTTGAGCGGCGAGAAAACTTCCATCTCATTCTCATCATCGGCCGGCGCTGCCCTGGTCCTGGCCCGCACCGGCACGGCGCAGCAGTCCGCTCGAGGCGTGAGCGCATTTTACGTCGACCTCAACTCACCGGGCGTATCGCGCACGCGCTTTCGCGATCTGGGCTCGCGCGCAATCGGCCGCGGTCAGCTTTTTTTTGATGGCGTCCGCGTACCCGCCGCCGCTCGCATCGGCGCGGAGGGCGCGGGTTTCGTCGAGGTGATGCAGGGATTCGATTTCAGCCGCTCACTGATTGGCCTGATGTGCATCGGCGCGGCCGAGCAGAGCGTCGACGAGACTTGCGCCTACGTCGTTGAGCGCCAGGCGTTCGGCGCCCCGCTCGCACGGTTCGAGGGGGTGTCGTTTCCGCTCGCAGAGGCGGCAGTTCGGCTGCGCGCCGCGCGTCTGCTTTGCTACGAAGCGCTATGGCTCAAGGATCGCGCAGAGCCGCACGGATGGCTCGCGGCCGGCGCCAAGTGGCTCGCGCCCGAGCTGGCGGCTGACGTTTTGCATCAATGCCTTCTGCTCCACGGGCATCTGGGCTACAGCCTCGACCTGCCCCATCAGCAGCGAATGCGCGACGTGATCGGACTGGAGATCGGCGACGGCACTGCGCAGATCATGAAGACGATTGTCGCACGCGAGATTATCGGCAAGACTGCTCGCCCGTACTAGATGGCGGCGTTCAGATGGCTGGATCGAAATGGCCGATTAGCTGGGACGCGCGATGGATTTGGGCCGAGCCCGCGCCGTTGCCGGTTTCGCCGATCGAACCGATCGGACTCCCGCCGAAAGAAACCTGGAATCGATTTTGCTACTTGCGCCGGACGGTTCACCTCGAATCGATCCCTGCGTCAGTTCCCGCACGCGTGACGGCCGACTCGCGCTTCGTGATGTTCGTCAACGGCGTCGAGGTTGCTCGCGGACCGGCGCGTTCGATACCTGAGCGCCTCGCATGGACGGAGGTCGATCTCGCGCCGTATCTCCACGCGGGTCGAAACGCGATTGCGTCACTGGCGCGCTTCTACGGCTTGCCGGGACCGTGGTGGCGGCCCGCAACGCCGAGCTTCCTTCTCGGTCTTGGATCATTTGCGTTTGAATCGCCGGCCATCGGCGTGATTTCAGATGCGGCATGGAAGGGACGCGCCGCGCCGTATCGGCAGGATGTGGCTCAGAGCGCCGGTGTGCCGGTGCCGCCGATCGAAATCCTCGACGGCGCCGCAATTCCTGCTGGATGGAGCGACGCCGCTTTTGACGATTCCGATTGGCAGCCTGCTGTCGAATTGTCGGCCGGCACTCTTTCGCCCAATCGCAAGCGAATCCCGGTCGAGCCTTTCACCGCGCCCGAGCCGGGGGAAATAGCGCAGCTGACTTCGATTCCGATCGCACTGAATGAACTGTCCCGCCGTGGCGTCGCGACTCTCAACAGCGATGACCCGCGCAGCGCGTACCCGGCGGCGGAGCATTCCACTGATGGTCCCGACCGCATCGTTAATTTCGACGCAGGAATGATCACGCTCGCGACGCCTTGGGCGGTCGTTCGCGGTCCCGCAGGTTCGACTATCGACTTGTACTGCGGCGAGGATCTGCGCGCCGACGGCAGCGCGGAAACCAGTCCACGCCAATTTGCGATGCGCTATATCCTGCGCGGCGGCGCGGCACAGCGGCTCGAGTCCTACGAGTCAGTCGGCTTCCGCTATCTGTCGATCGTCACGCGCGGCGGTGCGCAGATCGAATCGGCCGGCGCGATCGAGCGGCGCTATCCACGCGGCGACGAGGCGTACTTCGAATGCGACGATCCGGCGCTCAACAAAATCTGGCGGGTTGGTGCGCGCACGTTGGAACTCTGTTCGACCGACGCCTTCATCGACTGTCCCGGCCGCGAACAACGTGCGTGGCTCGGCGATTCCTACATCCACGCCCTGCTGACGTACGCGACCAGCACCGATTGGCGCCTGGTGCGCCGCCATCTGCGCATCTGCGCACATTCGCGCCGCGGCGACGGCCTGCTCGCGATGGCCGCCGCGTGCGACTTCTCGATATCTTCGACCACCATCCCCGACTACTCATTGCACTGGATACGCGCGCTCGCCCGCTACTTCGAATATTCCGGCGACGCCGCGACGGTTCGCGAACTGATGCCGACCGCGGCCGGCGTGCTGACGGCCTTCGAGCGTTATCGCGCACCCGACGGACTGATTCGCGGGATGCCGGGTTGGATTTTCATCGATTGGGCGATGATCGAGCGATCGGAAGTAACCGGCGCGCTCGATGCGCTTTACGCGGCGGCCCTCGATGATTTCGCGACGCTCGCCGATACTGTCATGGCGGATTCGCGCGGTGCCGCCGATGCTCGTGCATGCGCTCAGCGGACCCGGCGGGCGTTCGAATTGCTGTGGGATGAGGCCGCGGGCGTTTACGTGGATGCCGCCGACCGGCGCGGCGCCGGCAGGCGAGTCAGTCAGCATACCAACGCGATCGCGATCGTAGCGGGATGCGCCCCGCGAGACCGCTGGCCCCGGATGCTCGACTACGTTCTCGATGAATCGCGCGTCGTCGTCACGCCTACGATTTCCGATAACCTCGCGGCGTACTTGAGCCAACGAATGGACCCCGGCGAGTACATGACCTTCGACGCCGGGCGCAACGTCGTCGCGGCGCAGCCATTTTTTTCGCACCTCCTTCACGATGCGATGGTTCGTGCCGGCCGCCGCGACCTGATTCCTACGCGATGCATGAAATGGTGGCCGCAGATCGAACGAGGCGGCACCGCGTTCGAGGAGTACTGGGACGCGCGCCCCGGCACCGGCAGCAGATGCCACGCATGGTCCGCGACGCCGACCTACGATTTGACCACCTGGGTTCTCGGCGTCAGGCCGGCCGCTCCCGGCTACTCGCGCGCGGAAATCGCGCCGCGCTTCGGATCGCTCAGGCATCTCGAAGGCCGCGTCCCGACTCCGCACGGGCTCATCGAGGTGAATCTGGATCGCGAAGGCGGCGGCGAGGTCGTGATTCCAGACGGCGTGGATGCCCTCGTGCGGTTCGACGACGCGCCTCTCAGCGGCGGCGAAGTCGGCCCCGGGCGCCATCGCATTTCCCGTTGTAGTACTATCGCGACTCGCGATGCGTCCCTCCGCTGAAATTCCCCGCGTCGTCATCGCCGCAACCGCCAGCGGCGCGGGCAAGACTACTGCGACCATAGCGCTGATCGGTGCGATGCGCGCGCGCGGCCTCAAGGTCGCGGCGTTCAAGTGCGGCCCTGACTATCTCGATCCCACCTATCATGAACGCGCCGCCGGCGTTCGCTCGCACAACCTCGACGGCTGGATGATGGGTCGCGATGCGGTGATCGCGACTTTTACGCGCGCGTCCGCCGGCGCCGACGTCGCGGTGATCGAAGGGATGATGGGTCTGTTCGATTCCGCGACGCCAACCGGCGACGAGGGCTCGAGCGCCCAGATTGCGAGGTGGCTCGGGGCGCCGGTTATTCTCGTCACCGACGCGTCGGGCATCGCGCGCACGATCGCCGCAGTGGCCGCGGGTTTTGCGCGCTTCGATCCCGCCGTTGCGGTAGCCGGGATGATCTGCAACCGCGTCGGTTCGCGCGGGCATCTCGATCTGTTGCGCGCCGCGCGGCCCGAGATTCCCATTGTCGGCGGATTCCCGGCCAGTACCGATCTCGCTTTTCCCGAGCGCCATCTCGGTCTGCTGATGGCCGATGAATCGAGCGTGCCGCAACGGCTGATCGACGGATGGAGCCGGCTGGCAGCCGATTGGCTGGACCTCGACGCGATTGTCGAGATTGCGCGCTCGGCGCCCGCACTCGAAGCCGGCCGCGTGTCCAGCGCGAGCGAAATTGATTCGGCTGCGCGGCGGCAATGCCGAATCGGGATCGCATACGACCCCGCGTTTCATTTCTACTATGAAGACAATTTGAATCGGCTGCGCGCGCTCGGCGCGCAGCTCGTCAACTTCTCGCCAATTGGCGATCGCGAGCTGCCCGAATGCGATGGCCTCTACTTCGGCGGCGGATATCCCGAGGTGTTCGCTCGCGAGCTGTCTTCGAACCGCTCTATGCTCGCGGCCATCGCCGGCTTCGCGGCTCGCGGCGGCGTGATTTACGCTGAATGCGGCGGCCTGATGTACCTGGCGGACGCCATCCGCACACTTAACGGCGCGCTCTGGCCGATGGCTGCGATCGTTCCCGGCGTCGCCGTGATGTCCGCCAGGCTCCAGGCGATCGGCTACGTCGAGGTCGAGACCAACGCTGACTCGATTCTCGGTCCTGCGCAGACGCGATTTCGAGGCCATCAGTTTCGCTACTCGACTCTCGAGGGTGCTCGGAGCGGGGATCGATTCGATGCCATCTACAACGTGGCGCCGCGATGGGGCCGTGCGCCGTTCGCCGAAGGCTATCGCATTGGAAATGTTCTCGCGTCATACGTTCACGCGCACTGGGCATCGAATCCCGCGGTTGCGGAGGCTCTCGTCGGTTCGTGCATCCGCTCGCGCGCATCAAGACAACCGGCTGCGTAGCGTCTAGAATTGCCGCCATGAGTATCGACAGCACAGAGCAGAATCGAAGCAGGGACCGGTCGAAGATCCCCGGCGATTTTCCGGCCGCACCTCTGACGCTGGAAGGCTACAGCGTTCTCCATCAGATGTTCCGCGTGCGGCGCCGCGAATTGCGGATGCTCGACGCCGCGAAACGCAACGCTGCGCTGAACGACGCGTCGAAGCTGTTCGGCGAGATGGCCCGGCGCGAAGACGGTGAAACCGCGCTCTTCTCCGCGCTCGGCCACAAGGGCGACCTGACCATCATCCACTTCCGCCGCAGCTTCGAGGAACTCGGCCACGCCGAACTCGCCGTCGCCGGGCTTGCACTCAGCGACTACCTGGAGCCGACCACGTCGTATCTGTCGGTGATCGAAATCGGCCTGTACGAAGCGACGGTCGCGCTCTATCGCCGGCTCGTGGAGAACGGGGTCGGACCGCGCTCGCCGCAATGGAAATCTGAAATCGATTCCGAGATTGCGCGGCAGCGGGAGAAAATTTCGCCGCGCTTGTTTCCGAAAATCCCAGCGCGGCCCTACTTGTGCTTTTATCCGATGGACAAGAAGCGCGAAGGCGCCGACAACTGGTATCGCCTGCCGGTCGAAGATCGCCAGCGTCTCATGCACGACCACGGCATGGTCGGGCGGCGTTTCGGCGGCGAAGTGACGCAGATCATCTCGGGCTCGATTGGATTCGACGATTGGGAATGGGGCGTCGATCTTTTCGCCGACGACCCGCTGGTGTTCAAGAAGCTCGTTTACGAGATGCGTTTCGACGAGGCCAGCTCGTCGTATGCGAAGTTCGGCCCCTTTTACGTCGGCATCCGTCTCGAGGCGGCCGACCTCGGCAAACTGTTTCCGATCTGATCGACCAACGCATCTCAATTGATACCGGGAGACAACGATGATCACGCAAGGCGACGAATATCCAATCCATCAGACTCCGGAGCCGGTCCAGCAGGTCTTCACCAGCGACCGCAATTTTTACGATCGATTTTTTTTCAACGGCTGCTTTCGCGAGGGCGAGCCGTACTTCGCCGTCGCGATGGGAATCTATCCGAACCTCGGAATCATCGATTCCGCATTCAGCGTGACCGTCGGCGGCGTGCAACACAGCGTGCGCGCGTCGCGGGTGCTCGGCGCCGAGCGGATGGACACGCGGGTCGGCCCGATCTCAATCGAGGTCGTACGCCCGATGCGATCGATGCGCGTGCGCGTCGATCATGAAGCGGTAAAGGCCGACCTGATGTTCGAGGCGCGCGCCGCCGCAATCGAGGAGCCTCGTTTCACCCGCCGCGCCGGCCCGCGGCTCGTGATGGACATGACGCGGTTCACTCAGCACGGCGGTTACAGTGGCAAACTGACGGTCGCCGGCAAGACCTACGACGCAAAACCGTCGCGAGTGTGGGGTGCGCGCGATCGCTCGTGGGGCGTGCGTGCAATCGGGCCGCAGGATCCGGCGGGAGTGCCCTCGCCCACGATGGGTCAGTACTACTGGTTGTGGTCGCCGGGCAATTTCGAGGATGTCTGCACGCTTTGGGACGTCAATGAAAACGCCGACGGCTCGCGATGGCACGAGCACGGCGCCGTCACCCGCGCCGAGCCCGGCTCCCCGCTGGATTTCTCAACCGGCGGCCTCGAGGTCAACATCAACTATGCTTCGGGAACGCGCCACGCCAAAAGCGCCGAAATAATTTTGCGCACCCCGCAAGCCGGCGAAAGCCGCATCGAACTGAAGACGCTATACAACTTCTACATGCAGGGCATCGGCTACTTTCATCCGAAGTGGGGGCACGGAATGTACGTCGGCCCCGACGTCTCGACCTACGACTCGGTCAAAATCGCCGACGTCGACGAGCGCGATTTCTTTCATCAGCACATCGAGGCCGTATGCCAGGCGAAAATGGGCTCGCGCGAGGGGATGGCGGTTCTCGAGATGTTAATCCTGGGCCCGCACGATCGGAGCGGCTTCAAGGAATTCCTCGACATGCATCCGTAGCGGATTGAATGTTTGCCGGGACGGTTCGCGGCCGGCGACGCGTTGCGCAACGCCAGCGAACTACTTGCCGTTGGGGATATCGACGAACACCGCCGCGGCGACCACCGACGACCACAGCCCGTCGCGATCGCCTATCGCAGACTGCGTGACGTTGCGCGTCGTTACGATTTTGTCGGACATCCGCCACAGATCCTTGCGCTCGTCGTAGCTCAGATTCGGATCGAAATCGACGCCGAGAATCGTCGCCAGCATCATCGCCGCCAGATCCTCGGCGTAGTCGCCCGCCTTCTGATCCGTCTCGCCGGTGCTGTGATGCTCGGACAGGTATCCGTACTGCGCGGGATTGCTGGGAAGCGCGACGCCCACCGACGACGCGATGAGCCGATGCGGTTCGTTGGTCGCGTTATCGCTCATCACCGCAAAAACGATCTGCCCCGGCGTCAGGTACTTCAAGCCTTCCTGCTGGCTGAGCAGTTTGCAGTTGGGCGGGAAAATCGATTTGACGCGCACGAGGTTGAACTCGGCGATTCCCGCGGAACGCAGCGCCAGCTCGAAAGAAGTCAGCTTCTCGCGGTGCCGGCCCACACCCTTGGTCAAAAATGTCCCCTTCGGGATCGGCCCCATTTATTTTCTCTCCGATCGGTTGCGCGGTTCGCCGCGGTTAGTTGTCATAATTCCAGTTGCTTTGCGACGCCCGCGAAATCCGCCACGCGCCGCCCCCTTTGCGACTGCGCTCTGCTCGAGATGATTCCGCCCGCGCAATGCCATACTACACCGTATTCACCGGTATGTACTCGCCGAACACCTTGCGCATCGCGTCCGAAATTTCTCCAAGCGTGCACCATCCGCGCACCGCATCGATTATCGGCGGCATCAGATTTTGCCCGTCGCGCGCCGCCGCCTCGACCCGCGCGAGCGCCTTGGTCGCCGTCTGCGAGTTTCGATCTGCCCGCACGCGCGCAACGCCTGCCCTCTGTTTCGCCTCGAGCTCCGGCTTGACCCGCAGGATTTCCCCCGGCGGTTCGCCGCCCCCGGTGAACTGATTGACCCCTACGATAATTCGCTGCCTGGTTTCAATCTCGCGCTGATAAATAAATGCGGCGTTCTGAATTTCGCGCTGCATGTAGCCGCGCTCGATGGCGGCGACTGCGCCGCCAAAGTCGTCGATCTTCGACAGGTACTCGACCGCCTTTTTTTCGAGCTCGGTCGTCAGCCGTTCGACGTAGTACGAACCGCCGAGCGGATCGATCGTGTCCGCCACGTCCGACTCGTGCGCGATAAGCTGCTGGGTGCGCAGCGCGAGCAGCACCGAGGCTTCCGTCGGCAGCGCGAGCGCCTCGTCTTTGGAGTTGGTGTGCAGCGATTGCGCTCCGCCCAGCACCGCCGCCAACGCCTGCATCGTCACGCGCACGACGTTGTTCTCCACCTGCTGCGCGGTCAGGGTTGAGCCCGCGGTTTGCGCATGAAACCGCATCATCATCGAGCGTTCATCCTTCGCTCCGAAGCGCTCCTTCATTATTTTCGCCCACAGCCGCCGCGCCGCCCGAAACTTCGCGACTTCCTCGAAGAAGTTGTTGTGCACGTTGAAGAAGAACGACAGCCGGCTCGCAAACGCGTCGATTTCCAACCCCGCCTTCAGCGCCGCATCAACGTATGCGATCCCGTCGGCAATCGTGAACGCGAGTTCCTGCGCCGCGGTCGAGCCGGCCTCGCGGATGTGGTAGCCGGAGATCGATATCGTGTTCCAGTTGGGAACTTCCTTCGTCGCAAAACTGAAAATGTCGGTGATGATCCGCATCGAGCCGCGCGGCGGATAGATGTACGTCCCGCGCGCGACGTATTCCTTCAGCACGTCGTTCTGGATGGTGCCGTTGACCTTGTCCCAGCCCACCCCCCGGCGCTCCGCCGCGACCAGGTACAACGCCAGCAGGATCGACGCGGTCGCGTTGATCGTCATCGAGGTGGAAATCTTGTCGAGCGGCAGCTCGGCGAGCAGCGTCTCCATGTCGGCCAGCGAGCATATCGGCACGCCGACGCGTCCGACTTCGCCCTCGGCCAGCGGATGATCCGAGTCGCGGCCCATCTGCGTGGGCAGGTCGAACGCGACCGACAGCCCCGTCTGACCCTGCTCGAACAGGTATCGGTAGCGGCGGTTGGATTCCTCCGCGCTGCCGAAGCCCGCGTACTGGCGCATCGTCCACAGCCGTCCGCGATACATCGTCGGCTGCACGCCGCGCGTAAACGGATACTCGCCGGGGAAGCCCAGCTCGCTGACAAAATCGAAGTCGTTGAGGTCTTCGGGATCGTACTCCCGCTTGATTTCGATTCCCGAGCTGGTGACGAACTTCGGCTTGCGCTCGGCGCCGCGCTTCAGCGAAGGATTGAGTTTGCGTTCCTCCCAATCCTTGCGGGCGGACGCGATTTTGCGATCGTCTTCAGGCATCGTAACCTGCCTCTGCCAGTCCAGTCCTGCCGCCTCGCCTACTCGATGACCATCATCAGTTGGCCCTTCTCGACCGCCTGGCCCGCGACCACCTTCACTTCCACGACTTTGCCGGCCTTGGGCGCTTTGACTTCGTTTTCCATCTTCATCGCTTCGACGATGATGATTCCCTGTTCGGCCTTGACTTCGTCTCCCGGTGCGACCAGCACATTGACGATCCGGCCCGGCATCGCGGATTTTATTTCCACGCGGCCGCTGACCTCGCGCCGCTTGCCGGCCGCACGCGCCGTCCGTCGCGCCGGATCGGCGACTGTGAGCCGCGTCGATCCGATTCGCGATGCGACGACGGTCTCCTCGCCGTCGCGCGCCACGTCAAAATCGAACGAGCGATTGTTGATAATCACCGAAAAGGACCCGGGGCCGACCCTGCGCAAATCGGCTTCGAAACGATTCTCACCGAAACGAATCGCGAACGAGTCCACGGCGAGCTCTTCAATCTCGATTTCGTGCTCCTGGCCGCCAACCGTCGCGAGGTATCGCATCGATAAGAGTCCCGGCTATTTCCGCAGCGTGTCAAGCCGGCCGATCATCCGCCATGCGGATGCATTCGGCGCGGCCGCCGGCTGCACGCCGGCGCCGTTGCTGTGATTGGTGTTTTTTTGCGCTGCGATCGCCGCGAGAAAAATCGCCGCCAGCTCCGCACCGCGCGGCGCGGCGCCGTTTTCATTCGGATGGTACTCGCGGTCGATAAAATAGGTATCGAAATCACCTTTCAAAAACCTGGGATTCGTCATTATCCAGCGATGGAAGTCGAGGTTGGTGCGCAGATCGCCGGAAATTACGAATTCGCCGAGCGCGCGCCGCATCCTGTCGAGCGCCTGCTCGCGATCCGCGCCCCACACCGCCAGCTTCGAGATCATCGGGTCGTAAAACACCGGCACTTCGGCGCCCGCATAAATGCCCGCGTCGTTGCGCACGCCCGGACCGTCGGGAAATCTGAGCGTCTCGATCTTTCCCGGCGCCGGTGCGAAGCCGGCCGCCGGATCTTCCGCATAGATTCGGCACTCGATCGCCCATCCGCGCTGCGTGAGATCCTTTTGCTTGAACGGCAGCTTCGCGCCCGCGGCGATTTCGATTTGCGCGCGCACCAGGTCCACGCCCGTCACCAGCTCGGTAACCGGATGCTCGACCTGGATGCGCGTGTTCATCTCGAGGAAATAAAAGTTGCGCTCCGCGTCGACCAGGAACTCGATCGTTCCCGCGCTGACGTAGTTCACCGCCTTGGCCGCGCGCACCGCGACCTCGCCCATCTCCGCCCGCATCTTCGCCGTGATGAACGGCGACGGCGATTCCTCGACGACCTTCTGATGGCGCCGCTGAATCGAGCATTCGCGCTCGAAGACATGGACGATGTTGCCGTGCGCGTCGGCGAGCAGCTGCACTTCGATATGGCGCGGTCGCTTCAGAAATTTCTCGACGTAAAGGCGCCCGTCGCCGAATGACGACTTCGCCTCGCTGGCGACCGTGCGCACTACTGATGCGAGGTCTTTGTCGTTCTCGACGAAGCGCAGTCCCTTGCCGCCGCCGCCCGCGGCCGCCTTCACCATGATCGGAAACCCGATTTTTTTCGCGAACGCGGCTACTTCCGCTTCGGTCTCCAGCGTCCCCGGCGAGCCCGGCACGACCGGCACTCCCGCCGCCGACATCAACTTGCGCGCCTCGACCTTGTCGCCCATCCGCTCGATCGCGTCCGCCGGCGGCCCGATCCAGGTCAGTCCGGCGCGCTGCACCGAGCGCGCAAACGCGGCGCGTTCAGAGAAAAAGCCGTAACCCGGATGAACCGCATCGGCCCTGGAAGACTTCGCGGCTTCAAGGATTTTCGCGGTGTTAAGATAGCTCTGGGCCGCGGGCGCCGGGCCGACCGGGTAGGCGTGATCGGCCTCGCGCACGTGCAGCGCGGCGCGATCGGCGTCCGAATAGACGGCGACCGATTCGATTCCCAACTCGCGGCATGCGCGGATGATCCGTACCGCGATCTCTCCGCGGTTGGCGATTAGAATCCGCTTGAACATCAATCTTCCCCGGCTCCGGCCGTCTTTCAGACCGGGCTCACGCTCTCCAAATTGTATACTGAATCCGGCCCACGCGAGCTAATCGCGCGGCAGGGGTGACCCCTGCACCCAGTGTTAAGACCGCGCTCCGTTGTCGCGCGGGGCCAGTGCTGCTCGGGACGCTGTTGCTCAAAGTGGAATATTGCCGTGCTTGCGCGGCGGATTCTTGTCGCGCTTGTTCGCGAGCGCCTTCAGTGCGCCGATCAGTTTGGGACGCGTGTCGCGCGGCATGATCACTTCATCTATATAGCCAAGCTCGGCCGCCTTGAACGGATTGGCAAAAGTTTTGCGATAGTCCTCGGCCAGCCGCGCGCGCTCGGCGACTGCGTCTTTGGCCTTGGCGAGCTCGTTGCGAAAAACAATGTTGATCGCCTGCTCGGGTCCCATCACGGCGATCTCGGCGCTCGGATACGCAAAATTGAAATCGCCGCGAATATGCTTTGACGACATGACGTCGTACGCACCGCCGTAAGCCTTGCGGGTTATCACCGTCACCTTCGGCACGGTGGCCTCGCAGAAAGCGTAGAGCAGTTTCGCGCCATGCCTGATGATTCCGGCGAACTCCTGCGAGCTACCGGGCAGAAAACCCGGCACATCCACGAACGTGACGATTGGAATATTGAACGCGTCGCAGAAGCGCACAAATCGCGCCGCCTTCACCGACGAGTCGATATCGAGGCATCCCGCCAGAAACGCCGGCTGATTCGCGACCACGCCGACCGAGTAGCCGCCGAGCCGCGCGAACCCGATCAGCATATTGTGCGCGTAGTCCTTCTGCACTTCCAGGAACTGCCCGTCATCGACCACGCGCCCGATGATCTCGCCCATGTCGTAAGCCTTGTTGGGATTTTCGGGGACGATCGAATCGAGCGCGCCGTCGCAGCGGGCGGGGTCGTCAGCGCTGGCGACGAAGGGCGGGTCATCGACATTGTTCGACGGCATGTATGAAAGCAGCTCGCGGATCATCGCGAGCGCGCCCGCGTCGTCGTCGGCCTCGAGATGGCACACGCCCGACTTCTGACTATGCGTATCGGCGCCGCCAAGCTCCTGCATCGTGACCTCTTCGTGGGTGGTCGCCCGGATCACGTCGGGCCCGGTGATGAACATGTACGACGTATCGCGCACCATCACGATGAAGTCCGTCATCGCCGGCGAATATACCGCGCCGCCGGCGCACGGTCCCATGATCGCTGAAATCTGCGGGATCACTCCCGACGACATTACGTTGCGCAGAAAAATATCCGCGTAGCCCGCCAGCGACACGACCCCCTCCTGGATTCGCGCGCCGCTGCCGTCGTTGAGCCCGATCACCGGGCATCCGGTCTTCATCGCGAGGTCCATCACCTTGCAGACCTTCTCCGCGAACGCGCCCGACAGGCTGCCGCCGAAGACCGTGAAATCGTGGCTGAAGATGCACACCTGCCGCCCGTCGATCGTGCCGTAGCCCGTCACGACGCCATCGCCGGGGATTTTTTTCTCCGCCATGTCGAAGTCGGTGATTCGATGCGTCTTGAACTTGTCGATCTCGACGAACGATCCGCGGTCGAGGAGAAACTCGACCCGCTCGCGCGCGGTCATGCGGCCCTGTGCGCGCTGCTTCTTGAGCCGATCATGGCCGCCGGCCGCTTCCGCCTCGCGGGTGAGTTGCTGAAGTCGTTCGAGATTTTCTTTAAGGCCCATTTTTCACAACCGCAATCAAGCTGGATAGACGCCCGGCAAACAAGCGCCCGTCACGCGCCACCGGCAAGCATAGATACCGCATGTTCGCGGCGGGTTAAAGCGGGTCGTCAGGCGCGCTTGCGACGGATCAATGGTGCCACCTGTTTCTCAGCAAGCGATTGAGCCGCCAGCACCAGCCACTTGAACGCACGTGCTTCAAACAGGCTGCCGCCTTTTCTGCCCGATCTGAACTGCGATGCTGCCGCCTTCAAGTCGCGATAGATCATTTCCAGCTGGTTGAAATTGGGACTCCTGGTGTTCCTGTAAAGCGCGTTCGACAACGCTTCGAGAACACCTTCGGCGTTGCCGTGATGAATGAGCGGATCGGTACCATTCAGGTCGCTCAACGATTTTGTAAGGCGATAAGGAACCTCTTCGAGTACAACCCATCGATGTGCTGGGCTGGCAATCTTTGCCCATGCTACTGCGAGTCCCAGCTCGAAAGGCATGTTGAATCGGGGCGTGCGCGGCTTCTCGCGATCGACCTGGATTCGCGAAAGATCGTGAAATGAATATCGGCAGCTACGCATCAGCTTCACGATTCGGTCCAGCCTGCGGTCGCTGGTTGGAATTTCGAGAGTTGCGCGAGGAACGAGGCCGAAGCCGCACAAGCCCGCGATGAAGGCGAGGTACAGGGGCTCATATTGTTCGTCGTATGGGACGTTCAGAAATGCGGAGGGTTGTATCCTTGTGCCCCTTGAAGAGCGCAGCCTCTTACGGCCGGTTCGAGGAATGGCTTTATTCGCGCCCCCTCTTTTGGAATCCGGCTTGCTCAAGCTCTTCGCTTGCGAGGCTTGAGTAATTCACTCAACGAGTCGGCACCTTCCCGCCTTTTAACGGTCCCAAGCTTTGCGTCACTCCGATAGCCCGGCGCAAATTCAGGTCCATATTCCTTCCTTAAGGTCCGTACTAAGGTGTCATCGCGCTTCTTTTCGATAGTTCCGTCGATGTCACGATGGCGGCTGTCCAGTCCTCTGCGCATTAGTACACGCGGCTCAGATGTGTCGGATGCAATAATTCCTTCCACCAACTTTTCGATCTTCTTCTGGCGCGACTTCGAGATGCCGAGTTCTCTTGCCACGTCGTCCAGAGACGGGAAGGGCGTGGTGATCAGAATTCTCTTATTCACAATTTGAGGTTACCGATCTCGAAGACCGCTTGTCAAAGTTTGAGATACACACCGATGGGAAAGGCTATTCCGAGGCGTGGGTTGAAAATCCCGAGAAATCCAATCGGTCGCCGGCCTTGACTGCGTTTTTCGCGCAGAATCCGCCGTTCACTTCGAGCACATACTCCGCGTCGCCCTCGACGCCGACCGGCTTGTCGGAAAACGGCTCCGCGTTCGCGACGATTCCCAGCACCCGGCCCGCCGCGTCCGCGAAAATCATGTCGAGCGAAATCACCGTATTGTGCATCCAGAATTTCCGCGTCGCCGCATCCGGGAAAACGAAGATCATCCCCGCATTATCGTCGAGATGCTTGCGATACATCAGGCCGAGCTCGCGCTGCGCCGCCGTGTTCGCCACTTCGACCGCAACCGTGGCGCGCGGCGTGCCGTCAGCGCCGACTATCGTGACGCATGGACCGCGTGCGCATCCGAGCAACGCGAGCACGACGACCACGATCGCAAACGGGCCGAATCGGACGGGCAAGCGGCGATGCAACGTTGCTCCCATGCTCAGGCGCAAATCTAGCGCGTCGATGAGCCCCGCGAAATCAAATCGGATTCGCTTCGGGCGAGATTTCCTCGAGCTCTCGTCCCGAGGTCTCGGGAAGGAACCAGATGATCGCCGGCGCGATTATCCAGAAGACCGTCAGGCAGCGGACATCTCGCGCGTGCGAGCCGGTGATATTGAACAGCACGCTCTCGAACAACAGCCCCAGTGCGCCGCCGCTCGTGCCCGCGACCGCCAGCGCGCTTCCCGCCGTCGAACGATACGAGGTCGGAAACAACTCCGCGCTGTACGCATTGAGGATTGTGATCGCCGCGATGTCGAAAAATTCTTCCAGTATCCATGCCGGAACAATTGACCAACCCGGCGCCGTGTACATCCAGATAGTCAGGATCGGCGACAGGAACATGAACGCCGCGCCCATCACGCGCCGGCCATAGCGGTCGCTCAGGCGGCCCGCAATAATCGAGCCCAATATTCCCAGCGCTCCTCCGAAGAAAAACAACGACGAGACGTTGGCGGGCGACCAATGATGCGTCTCCTGCAGAAACTTCGGAAACAGAAGGCCCGCGGCGCTGGCGCCCATCGAGGCAAGAAACGCGACCGACACCATCATCATGAGCCGTCCCGGGTACGCGCTATATAACTGCACGAGCGGCTGCCAGACCTTCACCGGCCGCAGCCCTTCGAGTTTCTCCTTCTCGAAGCGCGCGCTTTCAGGCAGCACCCGGCGCAGCGGAATAATCAGCACCAGCGGCACCAGCGCGATCGCATACAGCCCGCGCCATCCGTATGGAATTACGTTGATAAACGCGAACACGATCGCGGCCAGGCCGTAGCCGCTCGACGATACCGCGCCGAGCAGCCCAATCGCCCATCCGCGATGGGCCGCGTCAACTTCCTCCGCCACTATCACCATCGCGACCGCGGCTTCGGCGCCCGCGAACGCGCGCGCGACAATCTGGAACATGACGAACGTCCGCTCTCCCGGTGCGACCGCACTCAGGCCGGTGAAAACCGTGTAGCCCATCACCGTGTAGAGCAGCAGGCGGCGGCGCCCGAACACGTCGGCAAAGGGCGTGAGCAGCAAGGTCAGCAGGTAGCCGAGCCGGATCATCGAGAGCACCGCGCCAAGCTGCGACTCCGCGATCTTGAGCCCCGCCTGGACCTGCTTGAGCGCCAGACTTAACAGCGCGCGATCGTAGTCGTTGAAAAATCCCGCTGTCGACGCGATCAAGAACACCCGGCGTTGGCGCCTGGTGAACGGCGGCGTCCTGCCGAACAGCCCAAGGTGGATACTCCTGCCCGCTTCCTCAGGCGCAGCCGCGGATTCGGATTTCAAATCCGGCGCGGCGCGGGATCGATCGTCGGGATTCAATCGATCGCGACCGGCAATGACTCGAGACCGCGCAGAAAGTACGACCCCTTGTAAGCCGGTTTCATCGCGGGATCTTTCAGCCGCAGCCGCCCAAAGCGCTCGAGCATCGCGCCGATCGCGATCGCACCCTCCATCCGCGCCAGCGGCGCGCCGATGCAGAAGTGGATTCCCTCGCCGAACGCGACGTGGTCGCGGGGCTCGCGCGTGATGTCGAAACGATCGGGATCTTCGAACTGCGCGGGATCGCGATTTGCCGCGGCAAGGATTACGAAGCATCCCTGGTTGGCCGGCAGCTTGGTCCCGCCCAGATTTATGTCTTCCTTCGTGTAGCGAACGGTGGACTGCACCGGTCCGTCGTAGCGCAGGATCTCCTCGATCGCCCTGGCCATCAGCTCCGGCCTTTGCCTCAGCAGATTCATCTGCGCGGGATTGCGCCCGAGCGCAAGCATCCCGTTGCCGATCAGATTGGTCGTGGTCTCGTTGCCCGCCAGCAGCAGGAGCAGCACGAACGCCAGCAATTCGTCGGCGTTCATCGCTTCGGCGTCGTCGTGCGCGGCGACCAGCGCGCTTATCAGGTCGGAGCCGGGATGCTTGCGCCGCCGGTCAATCTCCTCGGCGAAATAGCTGCGCAGCGCCTTGACCGCCGTATGAAATCCCTCCGGCAGCGGAGTCCCCGGCAGAGTGTTTTCGCCCGATACCACCGTGTCGGACCAGTGCTTGAACCGTTCATAATGGTCCGGCGGCACGCCGAGCATCTCTGCGATAACCATCACCGGCAGCGCGTTGGCAAACCCGCTCATCACTTCGAGCTCGCCCTTGCGCTGGGCATGGTCGATGAGATTTTTCGCGATCTCGCGGACTCGCGGTTCGAGCTCGCGGATTCGCCGCGGCGTGAAATCACGCGAGACCAGGCGGCGCAGCCGGGTATGCGTCGGCGGATCTGAAAACAGCATCGTGCGTGCGCCGGCAAACGGTCCCTCGTTGCGCGGTTCGGCGGGATCGCGCGGCCGCTCGCTAGAGAAGTGCGCATGGTCGCGCAGCACCGCCATCACGTCGGCGTAGCGAGTGACCATCGCGACCGGCCCGAACAAATCGATAATGCGCGGCGGACCTGCGAGCAACGGCTTGTAATGCGGATACGGATTGGCGCGAAAGTTCTCGTCCCACGGATTGAAGTAGAAATTCTGCGACGCCCCGGGCGCGGTTGTTTCGCTCATCGTCAGATCACCTCCGCTTCTCGATTCGACCCGATAAATCCGGCTGCTCAGCGGCCCCTGAAATTCGGCCGGCGCTTTTCCAGAAATGCGCGCACGCCCTCGCGATAGTCCTCGCTGTCGAAGCATCGCGCGACCATCGCCGAAACCGCCTTCACGTCGCGCTCCTCGCGATCCTTGAGGCTCTCGCCAATCGCCAGCTTGGCGGCAGCCATCGTCAGCGGCGCGTTGCTCGCCATCTTGAGCACGTAGTCGCGCACGTTTTCCTCGAGCTTTTCGGGATCGACCACGCGGTTGATTAACCCCATCTGCAGAGCCTCTTCCGCGTCGAACAGCCGCGCCGACAGCAGGATATCACGCGCGTTGGCGGGGCCCACCGTATGCGCGAGCATGATGACGCCTTCCAGCGGATACGCCAGTCCAAGCTGCGCGGCGGGAACCCCGAAGCGTGTCCCGCGCGCCGCGATCCGGATGTCGCAGGCGAGCGCGACCTGCACGCCGCCCCCGATGCATACCCCGGAAATCATCGCGACGATCGGCTTGCGGCATTCGACCAGCGCCGCGATTGCATTGTTGGGCGCGTCGCGATACGCACGCGCCTGCGCCGCATCGGATCGCAGCGCCGGGAACTCCGAGATATCCGCGCCCGCGATAAACGCCTGCGGCGTACCGCCGCGCATGACGATCACGCGAACCGCGTCGTCGCTCGCCAGTTCCGCGACACCTTCCGCAATCCGCTGCCAGGTCCTAAGATTGAGCGCGTTGCGGACTTGCGGCCGGTTCAGCACCAGCCATCCAAGCGGAGCCTCGCGGCGAACTATCAACGGATCGACTGAAGTTTCATCGTTCACGGATATTGGTACCTCTGGCGAGAATCATGACGATAATCGAGCGGGCTTCCAGTCAGGATTTTGCGCACATTTGCGCGCTCGACGAAACTGTCCATGCCGGCGCCCCACGGCGCAGATTTATCGGCGAGGCTTGCGCCAACGGCCGCGTCGCAGTCGCGCGCGTCGACGTAGTCGTGCGCGGCTTCGTCATCGCCGATGAAAGCTTCTTCGAGCAATTTTTCGTGCGCCTGCTGATCGTGCATCCCGATTTCCGCCGCCGCGGACTTGGCCGCGCCCTGATGCGCGCGGCCGAGCTCGATTGTCAGACCGGCAAGTTATTCACTTCGACCAATCAGTCGAACCTGCCGATGCAGCGGCTGTGCGATCGATTGGGCTTCGTCAAAAGCGGCTACATCGAGAATCTCGACGAGGGCGACCCGGAACTCATCTATGTGAAGTTCCTCGCACCTGTCCCGGGCACTGGCTCGTTTTCTTCCTGACTCGGGTGCAGGGGCACCCCTGCCGCGCGACCGCCCGTGTCATTCAGAGCGGAGTCTGCGCAGCGAAGAATCCCGGATCCGGGTTCCTTCGCTACGCTCAGGATGACACAAAAAAAAGTTCTAACGGGCCGTCAGGCCGCATCTTTGTTTTAATATCAGGCGCATGGGCCACGCCCGGGCGTTGGCACGGCTGGCCAGTATCAAGACCCCGCGCGCGACAACGGAGCGCGGCCTTAACACTGAGTGCAGGGGTCACCCCTGCCCCCTGCCGCCCACCGCGCAGGTGATTAGAGTGCAGGGCTCAGCCCTGCACTTGCCTTGTTCATTTTTCCCGGACGCGTTACTTACTAGAGTCATGGATATTGGAAAAGTCGGAATATGGTTCTTCCTTGACGCGATGCCCGCGGCGGACACCGCCGAGTTCGCCAAACTGGTCGAGAAGAATGGCTACAAGGCGCTTTGGATCCCCGAGGCCGTCGGCCGCGAGCCGTTCGCGCACGCCGCGTACCTGCTCTGCCATACCGATCGCCTCGCCATCGCAACCGGCATCGCGAACATCTGGGCTCGCGACGCGGTTACGATGGCGGCTGCGTCGAAAACCGTCGCCGAACTTTCCGGCGGCCGCTTCCTGCTCGGCATCGGCGTAAGTCACAAGCCGCTCGTCACCAACCTGCGCGGCCACAACTACGACAAGCCCTACAGCTACATGAAAGAGTATCTGCCCAAGATGAAGAACGCGCTCTACCTGGCGCCGGCGCCCAAGGAGCCGGTGCCCGTGGTGCTCGCCGCGCTGCATCCCAAGATGCTCGCGCTGTCGGCGGCCGAGGCCAACGGCACGCACACCTACTTCGTTCCGCCCGAGCACACCGCAAAGGCACGCGCACAAATCGGGCCGAACGCGATGCTATGCGCGGCGCAGGCCGTCATCCTGGAAACCGACGCCGCCAAAGCCCGCGCCGCGGCGCGCGAGTACATGAAGACCTACGTTCCACGCCTGCCCAACTACACCAACAATCTCAAAGCGCTGGGATGGGCTGACAAGGAATTCGAAAACGGATGCTCCGATCGGCTGGTCGATGCCATCGTGGCGTGGGGCGCCGAGGACAAGATTCGCGATCGCATCGACGCGCACCTCAAGGCCGGCGCCTCTCACGTCTGCCTCCTGCCGCTCCGGGCCGACGGCTCGCCGCTGCCCGACCTTCGCACGGTTGCGGCGTTCGCTCAGCGCTGAGGAGTGTCGTCGATGCGCCAACTGTTTTCCAGATTGCCGGTCCTGGTCCTCGCGATCGCGGTCGCTGGATGCGCGTCGCAAGGCGCGCAGCAGGCCGCGCAGGCCGAAGCCGCGGCCGCCAAGGCTGATCAAGCCGCCGCGCATGCCGAACAGTCTGCGGCCCAGGCAACCGAGGCCGCAAACAAGGCGACCGAGGCGGCAGAACGCGCGACTAGGGCGGTTGAAGACGCGACCCGCGAAATCAACCGCGTCGCCGATCATCTCGATCAAATGCGACGAGACCGCGCCGCCGCAAGTCACGGGCGCCGGGCCTCGCACCTGACGAAGTCGGCCCGCAAGGCCGCGTCCCCGTCGGGCGCCTCAGCCTCTGCGTCTGCGTCTTCGGGCGGCGCCCCGGCCGCGCAGGCCTCCGCGTCGCCCGCCGCGTCCGCGGCAGCATCCGCGACTTCCGACGGCGTCACGACCTCGGCCGTGGCCCCCGCGCCGCCGCCTGGGAAATAGCGCGCCTCGATCAAGCGCAGTGGCTGAGCCAGTCAAATCGCAACCAGCCCGCACGCCGACCGAAGCCGACATTCGCGCCGAGAATCTCACTCCGCAAGTCCGCCGCCATACCTGGATCAATATCGCGGGCCCGCTCGCCGCCATTTTTCTCGGAATTTTCGCGGCTGCGATGTACCTGCGGCCCATCGATGTCCTGCGATGGATTCAGATCTCGCGGCTGGGATGGTCCGGGGTAGCCGAGAACGATCTTGCGCTGAAGGACGGGCTGATCACCTACCTGATCACCGGCGGCTACTCGGAACAGGAGCCGGTCGTGATGATTCATGGGCTAGGTCCGAACGCCGCGCTGGTGTGGCGCGGGATCATGCCGCTGGTGGCGGACGCGCACTACAAAGTGATCGCGCCCAACCTGCCCGGCTTCGCCTCATCCGATCACAAGCAGGTCAAATATTCG
>Ga0187862_10000378_pt1 | contig 52210 bp, 37 predicted proteins | sample June2016WEW_10_1_FD_133003 | JGI IMG/M metagenome (GOLD analysis project Ga0187862, IMG submission 133003) | Peatland microbial communities from SPRUCE experiment site at the Marcell Experimental Forest, Minnesota, USA - June2016WEW_10_150 | ecosystem: Environmental > Terrestrial > Soil >... | reverse complement strand
GTGCGCCGTGAGCCGGTGAGTATCGGGCCTGAAGCGTATCGCTTGATCGTCGGTTTTCGCGCGACGCCGAGCAATCAAGTCGAGCACATCGTCAAGACGCGCCGGCAAACCCTGGGTATCCGCATCGTGCAAGCACAGACGAGCGCGGCCGACGTGGTCGCACTGGCGCAGCGCACCGGGATCGCAATGGCGACCTCGCGCCAGCTCACGCCGAGCATGCACGTGCTGTTCCTGCCGAAGACGCTCTACGGCGCCGATGTCGATGCCGCGCTGTCCCAATTGCGAGCGGATCCGGCCGTTGAATTTGCCGATGTCGATGCGCGCCGGTATGCGCTCGCGGGATCCGGCCCGGATATCCCCAATGACCCGCTGTATCAGCCCACGCCGAATGCAAGCCCGCCGGCGAGCGGCCAGTGGTATCTCAATGCGCCCGGCGGAACGTTCATGTTGGAAGGCAACACGACGCAGGATCTCTCGGCGACCGATGCCGCCGACGCCTGGAACATCACGACCGGCAGCACCGGCATCGTAATCGCCGACGTCGATACGGGCGTGCGCTTCGATCATCCGGACTTGTTGCGCGCCGGTTCGACGGCCTTGGGCTCGGGCTTTGGCGGCCGCTTGCTGCCGGGCTATGATTTCGTCGGCCAGGACTACAACCCGTCGAACGGCGACCCGCTCGGCACGTTCTTGATCGCCAATGACGGCGACGGCTGGGATCCCGACCCGTCGGATCCGGGCGATTGGATCAGCAGTAGCGACCTATCAAATTCGCTGTTTTCCGGCGACACTGCCGCACCGAGTTCCTGGCACGGCACGCGCGTCGTCGGTGTTTACGGCGCTCTGACCAACAATGACCTGGGCGTGGCCGGCATGAGTTGGGGCCCCTGGATTCTGCCGGTGCGCGCGCTCGGCAAGGGCGGCGGCTACGATTCGGACATCATTTCCGGCATCGAGTGGGCGGCCGGCATGCCGGCCACGGACGTGCCCGATAATCCGTATCCCGCCGACATCATCAATCTCAGCATCGGCGGCGCCGAGGATACTTGTCCGAGCGATTATCAAAGTGCACTGTCATCGGTGACACAGTTGGACGTGCTGGTGGTCGTCGCCGCCGGCAACGGGGGAACTCCCGGGCAGGATGCACCGGTCGAGGCGCCCGGCAATTGCGCCACGGTCGTAAGCGGCGTGGTCACGGTCGCGGGCCTGCGCAATGTCGGGACCAAGGTGGGGTACAGCAGTTTTGGTCCGCAAGTCACGATCGGAGCGCCGGCGGGCAACTGTATCCAGACCTCCGGCGATTGCCTGCGCTCGATCGACACGACGACCAATTTGGGCGCGACGACACCCGGCGCCGACAGCTACACGAATGAGGTGAACGAGAATCTCGGCACGAGTTTCGCGACGCCGATCGTCGCGGGGATCGCCGGCCTCATGCGTTCGGTCAACGCGAATCTGACGCCGGCCCAGTTGGCCGCGCGGCTTGCGGCCAGCGCCGCGCCATTTCCGGCCAACACCGGCAACCTGCCGGTCTGTCCCAGCAATGACTCGACCAGCGGCGAGTGTTCCTGCTTGGGATCCGGCCAATGCGGCACCGGCATGGCCAATGCGCTGAGCGCCGTCAAGGCCGCGCAGGCGCCTATCGGTGTCATCGTGATCCCGGCGACAGTCGGCGCCGGCAGTGTCCTGGATGCCAGCGGTAGCTTGCCAGGGTGCAATACGAACGCAGTGCCCGCCGTGCCGCTCAGCATCGCGTCTTACGCGTGGACGACGAATACCGCGGGTCTCATCACGAGCGGCGCGAACACCTCGAAGGTGACCGTCGGCTCGGGCACCGGCACCTTGACGCTGACCATCACCGATTCCAATGCCAACGTCGATACGGAAACCGTGACCTTGTCCAGCGGCTCGGCGACCAGCACGGCTCCCGCGTCGGTGCAGGGCACGGCCGCAACCGCCTGTCCCGCGAGCCTCGCCGTGAATCCCGCCGCGCCGAGCGTCTCGGAGTCGTTCTCGCCGGGCAGCGTCGGGCCCAACGCCTCCTCGACGCTCACGATCACGTTCACGAATACGAATGGCTACGCGCTGACGCAATCGAACTTCAGTTCGACGCTGCCGAATGGTTTGACGATCATGATGCAGGGGGCGAATCCGGAAGTGGCGACGACCTGCACCGGCGCCGCGCTGTCGCTGACCGCCACGACGACAGCCATTTCGATGAGTGAGGCCAACATCCCGGCCGACGGCAGCTGTACGATCACCGCGACCGTGCAAAGCGCGACGGCCGGTGCTTACACGAATTCAATTGCCGCGAACGCACTGATGACGGCGCCTGCGGGCGGGAACACCGCGGCCGCAACCGCGAGCCTGACCGTAACCGCGCCGCCGGGCAAGGGCGGCGGCGGCGCGCTCGGCTGGGCGGATCTATGGGTCGCTGTGGGCCTCGTCGCCGCCTCTCGGCGGCGTTCGTGGCGCCGGCCGCTCACGGGCCGCAGCGACCGCCGCGTTGGATAAGCCGAATAGCGCGGATTTACCGCGAACCGTAGGCACGATCATTGAAGTGCTGCAGACGCATCGTGACTCGCGCGGCAGTCTGTTCGAGCCCTTGAATGATCAAGAACTGGCGCGCCAGAAGAACGTCCATGTCGTTCTGACCGAACCCGGCGGCGTTCGCGGCAATCACTTTCATCGCACTGCGGTCGAAATGACCGCGGTCGTCGGCCCGTGCCAGGTGCGTCTCAAGGAATCGAACCAGATACGCGAGGTCGAAGTCCCGGCGGGGGAAATTTGGCGCTTCACGATTCCGCCCGGCGTAGTGCACGCCTACCGAAACACCGGCGCGAGCCCGATGGTCTTGGTGTCGTTCAACACGAGCCTGCACGACCCGGCGAACCCGGATACGGTGCGCGAGGCGCTGCTCTAGCGATCGTCAATCGCGGTGGCTATTCGTTCGCGATCCGGTGGAGCGCAAGTATGTTCTGATCTTCGTCATCCGCGATCGGCTCTTCATCCGCGGTCTTGGAGCCGAGCAGGTTGAGGCACTCTTCCGCCGGCATCGGCTTCGCGAACAGGAAGCCCTGACCGAGATTGCAACCCAAATTACGTAAAATCTCCGCCTGTTGATAGCCTTCGATACCCTCGGCGATGACCTGAATCTTCAAGTGCCGCGCGATCGCGATGATCGCACTGACGATCGCGAGGTCGCTGGAATCGGTCACGAGATCCCGGACGAAGCTCTTGTCGATTTTGAGCATATCGACGCGCCAGTGCTTGAGATAGCTGAGGCTCGAATAGCCGGTCCCGAAATCGTCGATTGCTATTTTGATGCCGAGGTCTCTGAGTTGCGCGATCGAGTCCTGCCGGCTTTCTCCGGTTTGAGCAAGGCTGGCATCGAACACGGCGCCCTCTGTCATTTCGAGTTGCAGCAGGTCGGGAGTCAGTCCGTAGGTCTTGAGCAAGGTCGAAATCGTGGAACGCAGTTCGCCGCGCTGCAGTTGAGCGGGAGAGACATTCACGGAAACCGGCACGAGCGCAGCGCCGGCGCGGCGCCATGCGGCCATGTTCTGCAGCGTTCGATGCAGCACATAATTGCCGAGCGCGACCACCAGACCGGTCTCTTCGGCAACCGGGATGAAGCGATCCGGCGGGATCATTCCGTCGACGGGATGGCGCCAGCGAATCAGCGCCTCGAGACCCACGATCTTGCGCGAAAGCAGATTGACGAACGGTTGGTAATGGACGTCCAGCTGACGCAGCCGGATTGCATCGCGCAGCGCCGCTTCCATCGCAACCCGATGTTCGAGCTTGCGGTTCATGACGGCACTGAACATTTGCACGTTGTTGCGGCCGCGATCCTTGGCCTGGTACATGGCCGTATCGGAATGCTTCAAGAGATCCATCATGTTGGCGCCGTCCCGCGGAAACAGGCTGACCCCGATGCTGGCGCTCGTCTGCAGCGCATGATTGTCGACGATGATCGGTTCGTTCAGCGTCGCGACGATACGGCTCGCCCCGTGCGCGATCTCCTCGTGAGACTTCACATTGCGCAGCACGATAACGAATTCGTCTCCGCCCATGCGGATGACGACATCGGTATCGCGGACGCAGCTGCGCACTCTGCGTGCCACCTCCTGAAGCAGCTTGTCGCCGGTCTCGTGGCCGCGCGTATCGTTAATGTGCTTGAAGCGGTCGAGATCGAGGAACACGACCCCCAGCATGGTGCCCATCGCGCTTGCGGTCGCGATCGCGTCCGGCAGAAAGGACATCAGATAGTGGCGATTGGGCAGGCCGGTCAGCTGGTCGTGATGCGCCATCCGATCGAGTCGCTGCTGATTATCGATGAGCTGTTGTTCGGCTTTGCGGCGGACCGAGACATCGCGCGTGATATAGGCATGGACGCTGCGCCCGTTCATCTCGAGCAGGTTGCGCCGCACCTCGATGTCCACGAGATTGCCGTTCTTGCAGCATTGCTGCATCGGCAGAATGCGCGCTTCGGCGTCCGCGAGCCGCGCCAGCAGGCTATCGGTCGAAGCGTCGCCGGCGGCGAAGACCTGCGGCAGCTTCAACTGCAGCGCTTCCGCCATCGTGTAGCCGAGGCGCTCGGCGAATGCTCCGTTGCAGTACACGATTTGAAGGTCGATCGCGTCAACGATGAAAATGCCGTCGGTGGCCTCATCGATGATAGCCTTGTAATGAGAGTGTTCGGAAAGCCGCTGCTGGAAGAATCGCTGCACGGCGAGCACGCCGATTGCCAATAACATCGCCGCGACGCCCACGAGGATTTCCGCGGATCCTTTGCTCGAGATGAGCAGTCCGACGACCGCGAGGCAAAGGAGCGAATACGCGGCGCGCGACATGGAATGGCGCGTCAGCAACTGCGCGGCGCGACCGGGTTCTATCATGCAAGCCTCGACCCTTTAGGCGACCTGCGCCTGGTCGCCGGAAGCCGCCTTCGCGAGCGCCGGCAAACTCACCTTGAATCGCGTTTCCCGGCCCGGCTCGCTCGCGAGCGCAACTTTGCCGCCGGCATCGTGCACATAGCGGCGCACGAGCGACAAGCCCGCACCGTGCAGCGGTTGATTCGGCGCTGACGGCAAGCTCGTGAAGCCGTCTTGGAAAATCAGTTTGATTGCCTGGCGGTCGCGTAAGCGCGCAGCCGCGTCGCAGGTGATCAGCCGCTTCTCGACGGCGATTCGACGCGCGGTGTCGGGATCGACGCCGCGGCCGTCGTCTTGAAAGCGCAATTCGAAGGTGCCGTCCGGCAGCGCACCGAATTGCAGCAACAACACGGCAATCGCGGGCTTTCCGGCCTTTTCGCGCTCGTCCGCCGGCTCGATGCCGTGCATGACCGCGTTGCGAACGAATTGAATCGCGACATTCTTGACGGCGGACTGATAGGCGAGCGGCACCTTGTGCAGTCCACGGCATTCGAGAGTCACCGATTTATGGTGCTCGAGCGCGATGTGCTCGGTCAGCGCGGACAAGGTGCTCTCGAGGCTGCCTGCCGGCGCGCTGCTGACCGTGCCGGGCAACGACGCTTCGTGTTCCTCGGGCTGCGAGGCGAATCTAGGAGCAATGATCTCCGTGCCGTTGTCGGTCACGCGTTTCGGCGTCGCGTCGCTCGCATCCCTTTCGGGATTCGATTTGGGCTTGGGCTGCGCCGCAGTGTGCGTCAGCGATCGCAGCAGCGCGAATTGGCCGAAGAGCTGGTCCATTTGAATCGCGAGCGGCAGGAAATCATTGCCGCTCAGCGAGCTGCGGTTGCGCAACTCCTGCAGCGATTCCTCAAACTGACGCGCCGCGGTTTCCAAACTGGCGAGTTGCAGCGTCGCCGCTTCGCGGCGAATCTGCGCGGCTTCGGCGGAGATTTCCTCGAGCTTGAGGCGAAATGCGGCTTCATCGCGCGCCGGTTTCTTCAGGATCGCGTTGATCGCCTTCATGGCGGCGCCGCTACGCTGTACCGCGGCGGCGAAACGCATGCGGCCGGTTTGCATGACGCTGCGCAGAATCTCGGTCTGGATTCGCAGTTGGCCGTGCAGTTCGTCGAGTTGCGGGCGCAAATCCTCGACTGCCGCGGTTTGCGCTTTGGCCGGCGTACGATCGGTCACGCAGACCATCCAGGTGTCATATTGGTCCGGTGCGTCGACCTTGAAGAATTCGAACGCATATTGCATGAAGTCGAAGCCGCCGTCCGGCCGCAGCAGCCGCACTTCGACCGATTGGAGCGGCGCAATGATCGACAGCTCGCCGCGCTCGGTCGCGGCGCGCAATTCAGTGAGCTGCGCGCAGGCATCGGTCAAGGCCTGCTCTTCGATGACCGGCCGCAGCAGCTTCTCGAACGTCAGCTGATTGAAATCGCGGCGGCGAAATAAGGTGGATAGCGATTGCGATACCGACGGCAGGAGCCGGTTCTTGACGTCGATAAAAAATATGCCTTGCGACACATGACTTAGAACGGCCTCGGTCCAACGATTGCCCGCACTGAGCGTCGCCTGTATTTCACGCTCATGTCGTTTCGCGGAAATGAACATAAGCCCTAGGGTGCCAAAGCGGCGGCCCCGCCGGGATGATCGAAGTCACACCCCGAGCGCCCGAGCGCTGTGACGCGCGTCACAGCATTCAGGCAACCGTTTCGACCTCCGGCGCCAGGTCCGCGAGCAGCTCATCGGCCGACGTGTAACGCGCATGGGCGTCCTTGGCCATGAGCCGGTCGAGCAGCCCTTGCTGCTGGGCGACATCGGGCGGCAACACCGGGATCGGCGAATTCGTATGTTGTGCCATGATCGCCACGGCGCTGCGGCCTGCATAGGGCTTTTGGCCCGTCAGCATCTCGTAGAAAATGACGCCCAGACTGTACAGGTCGGTGCGCGCATCGACCGGTTGGCCTTGGGCCTGTTCGGGGCTGATGTAATAAGGTGAACCGAGAACCTGGCCTACGCCGGTGACGGCGCTGTCGCCGATCGCGCGTCGCGCCAAACCGAAGTCGATGAGCACGGGCGAGTTGTCGTCGCGTAGCATGACGTTGGCGGGCTTCAAATCGCGATGCAATATCCCGAATACGTGAATGACGCGCAGCGCCTCGGCGATCGTGCGCAGGTAATAGAGGGCCTCTTCGACGCTTACGGGATTGCACAGCCGCTCGCGCAAGTCACCGCAAGGAAAGTATTCCATCGCCAGATACAGATGCTGCGGCAGCGTGCCGAAATCGTAGATTTCCGCAATCGAGCGGTGCGAGACGCTCGAAATGATTTCATATTCACGCTGAAAGCGTTCCGCATCCTCCATTTCGCGCGTGCTGCTGCCGCGCTTCATGATCTTCAACACGATGTTGCGCCGTAGGCGCTCGCTTCTGGCCAGATACACCGACGAAAAATTGCTTGTCGCGATCTCTTTGATGATCGCATAGCCCGGCACCTCGATCGACTCCGACTCCGGGTCGCCGCCCTCGAACGACCTGGCCGCCAGTGCCGCCTCGCGCCGCTTCGCTACGGCGTCGCTGACGGCGGCCAATAGCGATTCGCGCGTGAGGCTCGATATGGGCAGATAGTCGGCGGCGCCGCTCTTGAGCGCCCTGACGGCGGCCAATTCGGTCCCGTGGTCGGCCAACACGATGCAGTAAAGGCCCGGCCGTAGCTTGATGAGGTGCAGCATCTGCGAGATGCCCTGGCTCGCGCTGGCCTCGCCGGCGAAGTCGATCTGTATAATGGCCGCGTCGGGCTCGGTTTCTTGCAGCAGGCGGGCCAGCGAGGCGGTTTGCTTGGCCGGGAATGTCGTTACCCGGGAATTCGGCCAATGGCTGGTGACATGGTGATTGAGCCATTGCAGGCGCTTCAGGTCGTCCCCGACCACCACCAACACCGGTCCGCTCTCGTCAGCCATAGTAGACTCATCGATTTATTGTCTATTACGGTAATTTAAGTCTCGCTGCGCAAAATATATGTGCTTAAGCTCTGGAAAATTGAAACCAACGGCTCTATTTGACGGTCTGTTGGGGAACTTGGGCTTTTACTGAAAAAAAGGTGTCTTACATGGGTAGTATCAGAACTTGGTCACTGGCGGCCGCAGCGGCGGCAGTCCTCGTGGTCGCCGTGGTGCACCAACGCTCGACCGCGCAGGCCGAAGCGGCTCGCGGCGCGGAAATCGGCATGAATGGCGGTAGCGCGGGGACCTCGTCGTCCTCGGCGCCCGGCCCCGCGGCGGCGCCGGTACATGTCACCGGACTGCCGGATTTCTCGGATTTGGTGGCGCAGAACGGTGCATCGGTCGTCAACATCAGTGTCCTGGAGAAGCAAGAAAAGATCGGTGATATGGGCGGCAACGATCCCTTGTCGCAGTTTTTCCATCACCAAATGCCGAATCCGGAGCGCGCGCCTCCGGCACACGGGATCGGCTCTGGATTCATCATTACTTCCGACGGCTACATTCTGACCAATGCCCACGTGGTTGCCGATGCCGCAACGGTCACCGTGAAACTCACCGACCGGCGGGAGTTCACGGCCAAGGTCATCGGTGCCGATAAACGCAGCGATGTCGCCTTGATCAAGATCGCCGCGACGGGCTTGCCGGCGGTTCGTTTTGGCGACGCCGCGCACCTGCGCCCCGGCCAGTGGGTCATCGCGATCGGCTCGCCGTTCGGTTTTGAGAACAGCGTCACGGCCGGTGTCATTAGCGCGACCGCGCGCGCCTTGCCCGATGAAAATTACGTGCCGTTCATTCAGACCGACGCGGCCGTCAATCCGGGTAACTCCGGCGGACCGCTGTTCAACATGGACGGCCAGGTCATCGGCATCAATGCGCAAATTTTCAGCCGTACGGGCGGCTATATGGGCATGTCTTTCGCGATTCCGATCGACTTGGCGCTCAACGTCAAGGACCAACTACTGAAGAACGGCAAGGTCGCCCGCAGCCGCATCGGCGTCGCGGTGCAGGAGGTCAATCAGCAATTGGCTCAGACCTTCGGGCTGGGCGTGCCGCACGGTGCGTTGATCAGCGCCGTCGAGCCGAAAAGCCCCGGCGAGCGCGCAGGGCTCAAGCCCGGCGATGTCATCGTCAGCGTCAACGGCCGTACGATCGATCGCTCCCTGGATCTGCCGGCGGTCATAGCGGCGCTGCCGCCGGGCAGCGCGGCGCATCTCGGCGTTTGGCACGATCGAAAGGAGGTCGATGTCGAGGTGCGTACGGTCCTATTGGAGGACGATCCGGTCGTCGCGGCAAAGAATAATGTCTCGGAGGACGACGGCGGCAGGCTCGGCCTCGCGCTGCGTCCGCTGGACCCGGACGAACAGCGTCAATTGCACACCCGCGGTCGTTTGGTCGTCGAGGACGTGTCGGGTCCCGCGCTGGCCGCCGGCGTGGAGGCCGGCGACGTCGTCCTCGGCGTCAATGGCGCTCCGGTGAATTCGATCGCGGAGCTCAAGCACGAGGTCGCGCGCGCGGGCCACAGCGTGGCCTTGCTGATTCAGCGCGACGATGCTCAGATCTATTTGCCGCTGGACGGCGGATGATCGGCCGGAATTCGTTGTAGAGCCTCGGATAATCCGATTAAATCGCGGCGATGCAAACCGCCTCGCCCTTGTTCTCGACACCGCGACTGAATCGGGCCGGCGCTCGGCCTGCGCCTTTTTTGCCGACGTCCCGTGCCGAAATGGATGTGCTCGGTTGGGATCGCTGCGACGTCATCGTCGTGACCGGGGATGCATACGTCGACCATCCGAGCTTCGGGATGGCCATCATCGGGCGCGTGCTCGAGGCACAAGGCTACCGCGTCGGCATCATCGCCCAGCCGGACTGGCATAGCCGCGCCGATTTTGAAGCCCTCGGCGAGCCGCGTCTGTTCTTTGGCGTGACCGGCGGCAACATGGATTCGATGGTCAATCGCTATACCTCGGATCGGCGGGTCCGCAGCGACGATGCCTATACTCCCGGTGGCCAAGGCGGCCGGCGCCCGGATCGTTGCGTGATCGTCTATTCCCAGCGCGTTCGCGAAGCCTACCGGCACCTGCCCATCGTCATCGGCGGGATCGAAGCGAGTCTGCGGCGCATCGCGCATTTCGATTACTGGTCGGAGCAGGTGCGCCGTTCGGTGCTCGTGGATGCCAAAGCCGACTTGCTCGTGTTCGGCAATGCCGAGCGGCAAATCGTCGAGATCGCGCGGCGTCTCGATGCCGGCACTCCGATCGCCGCGATCACCGATCTTCGCGGTACGGCGTTCGTGCGCCGCGAGGTTCCGGCGGACTGGATCGAAATCGACTCGACCGAACTCGATGCACCGGGTGCTTTGAATCCGCCGATCGATCCCTACGCGAGCGAGGCGGAGCGCAGGCAGAACTCGGGTGCGCCGGCGCCGAGCGCGCCGCAGCCAGACGGCAAGGCTGTCCGCGAAAATGTCGTCAAGTTTTTCCGCAAAGTCCCGAACGCGCAGCGGCAAACGAGCGTGATTCGTCTGCCCGCATTCGACAGCGTCAACCAAGACGCCGTGCTGTACGCGCATGCCTCCCGGATCCTGCACCTCGAATCGAATCCTGGAAATGCGCGCGCCTTGGTGCAGCGGCACGGCTCGGTCGACGTCTGGCTGAATCCGCCGCCGATACCGTTATCGACGGCGGATATGGACGCGGTCTACGAGTTGCCGTACGCGCGCCGTCCGCATCCCGCCTATGGCAATGCGAAAATTCCCGCCTACCAAATGATCCGATTCTCGGTCGCGATTCAACGCGGGTGCTTCGGCGGCTGCACGTTCTGTTCGATTACCGAGCACGAGGGCCGCATCATACAGAGCCGCTCGGAGGACTCCGTGATACGCGAAATCGAAACGATCCGGGATCAAGTGCCGGGCTTCACCGGCGTGATATCGGATCTCGGCGGACCCACGGCCAATATGTACCGGCTACATTGCAAGAGCACGGCGATCGAGTCCGCATGCCGCCGTCCGTCCTGCGTATTTCCCGGCATCTGCCCGAATCTCAATACCGATCACGCGCCGCTGATCCAGCTGTATCGGCGTGCGCGCAGCTTGAAGGGCGTCAAGAGAGTATTGATCGCCTCCGGCGTACGCTACGACCTCGCGATCGAATCGCCCGAGTACGTCAAGGAACTCGCGACCCATCACACCGGCGGGTATCTCAAGATCGCGCCCGAGGCGATCGGCGAAGGCCCGCTGTCGAAGATGATGAAGCCGGGAGTCGGGACCTATTACAAATTCAAGGAGCTGTTCGACAAATATTCGCGCGAAGCCGGCAAGGAACAGTACCTTGTCCCGTACTTCATCGCGGCGCATCCCGGCACCCGCGATCAGGACATGCTCGAGTTGGCGGTGTGGTTGAAGAAGAACGGATTTCGCGCCGATCAAGTGCAGGCGTTTTTGCCGTCGCCGATGGCCACCGCGACCGCGATGTATCACTCGGGTAAGAATCCGTTGAGGCGCATTACGCGTGCGAGCGAAGAGGTCGTGATTCCGAAGGGCATCAAGGTGCGGCGTCTGCACAAGGCGTTTCTGCGCTATCACGACCCCGAGAATTGGCCGATCCTGCGCGATGCGTTGAAGCGCATGGGGCGCGCCGATCTCATCGGTAACGGCAAACATCACTTGATTCCCGCCTATCAGCCGATCGGCGCGAGCCGCGCGTTGGCCCGCAACACTGGCGGGCGGGCGGGTGCAGCGAAGCGCAGCGCCGGCGGCTTGCGGTTTCGAACGCAACATACGGGCTTGCCTAAATCGGGCAGCGGCGCGGGCGCGGGCGCGGCCGCCGGCAAGCGCCCCGGCGCCGGAAACGGCGCAAGCGCCGGCAAGCGCCCCGGCGCCGGCAAGGGCGCGGCCGCGCGCAGCCGCTAGTGCGGTTGCGGCGCGGGTACCCCCGGTTCGAAGGGACCGCCCGATTTTCCCGCCAGCACGGCATGAATCTGCGCGACGATGGCCATCGCGATCGATTCGGGCGTGCCGGCGCCGATGTCGAGACCGGCAGGGCCGTGGATCCGGGCGGCGATGCGTAGTGCAGGCTCGCCCACCTCGCCCAATAGGCGCTGGCGGCGATTGGCAGGACCCAATAAGCCGATGTACTGCGGCGGATTGGCGGCCAGCAATTTCAAGTAGGCGATGTCCGCCGGCAGATAATGGCTCATGACGATCGCCGCACTGAACTGCGCCGAGTCGAGATGCCGCGGCAATTCCTCGGGTCGCGCGCAGATCACGCGCGCGGCCAGCGGGAAATGCGCGGCGGTCGCATACGCGGGTCGGTGATCGAACACCGTGACTCGCCAGCCCAAACTCGCCGCGAGGTTCTGAACGGGAATCGCATCGGCGCCGCCGCCGCACACCAGCAGGCTCGGCGGCAACTCGACCGGGGCGACGAACACCTCGAGCTCGCGATCGTCGATCCGCAGCGACTGAAGCGAGGCACGCGCCGCTGGGTTCGCCTCGAGCAGCGCCTCGAGGCGCTGCTCGAGCGGAGTCTGGCCGGCCATACCGCGAAACCCATGGGCGCCGAGTTCCGTAGGCGCCGCTTGGCCGCCGACCACGGTGGCGATCATCGCGTTCTGCTCGTTCGCAAGACAGCGCTGCAAATAGCGCATCAGCGGATATCGTACCTCCGGCAATTCGGGCTGCAGCCAGATCTCCATCGCGCCCTCACAGCCCATGCCGAGGCCCCAGATGGGGTCGTCGGACTCGCGCGTATCGAACAACACGCGCTCAGCGCGCCCGCACGCAATCACCCGCATGGCGCGCTCGCGCAAATCCGCCTCGAGGCAGCCGCCGCTGAGCATGCCGCTGGCGCGGCCGTCCGGGCCGATCAGCACGCGCGCGCCGGCCTTGCGGTAGGTCGAGCCTTCCGTGCGCAGTACGCTCGCGAGCACCAACGGCTCGTGATTCGGCTCGGTGGCAGCGAAAAATCGGCAAATTTCAGTCAGCGAATGATCCACAGGGGTGAGTCTAGCGGAATCGGCCGGGCGGAATCGCTTGCTTGGCCCGTGCCGGACCGATTAAAGTTCGAGGTTGACTAATGGTTTCCCGTCGAAATTCATTCACTTAAGGTTCAATTGGGAGCGCCGCAGAACGCCGATAGCCTAAATCGGCGCGCGTTAATCATGGATAAATGGATCGTACATAAATTTGGCGGCTCCAGCGTCGCCGATGCGGGTTGTTTCGAGCGCGTCGCCGACATCATCGAGGCATCGAAGAATCCGCGCGAGGCGGTGGTTCTGTCGGCCTGCCGCGGGGTGACCGACAGCTTGCTTGGGCTCGTGAAGCTTGCCGAACAGCGGGATGGAGATTTCCTTTCGGCGCTCGAAGCCGTTCATTCCCGGCACGTGCAATTGGCCGCAGCGCTGGTGTCACCCGCGGCGCGGGCCGCCTACGGCATCGATTTGGACCACGACATTCGGGATATTGCCGGAATGTTGCATACGGTGCGCTTGATTCGATCCGCGCCGGCTTCGGTTCGAGACGTCATCGCCGGCTATGGAGAGATCTGGTCGACGCGTCTATTCGCGCCGTATCTGCGCGAGCGCGCGCGCGTGGCCGGAGAAGTGCGCTGGATCGACGCGCGCCAGGTCGTCATCGTCGATTGGGGCCCGCTCGGACCTGCCGTTCAATGGTCCGCGAGCGAATCCAATTTGCGCGAACTCGTGGGCGGCGACTTCGTCGGGCGATTGGTCGTGACCGGCTTCATCGCGACCACGACCAAGGGCATACAGACCACGCTGGGCCGCAATGGCAGCGACTTCTCCGGGTCGATTTTCGGCGCGTTGTTGAATGCGCGGGAGATTCATATTTGGACCGACGTCGACGGCGTGCTGTCGGCCGATCCCAGGCTCGTGCCGAACGCGCAGGTCATCGACCAGCTCTCCTACAACGAAGCCATGGAGCTCGCGTATTTCGGCGCCAAAGTCATCCATCCGCGGACGATGGAACCCGCGGTCGCGCGCGATATTCCGATATACATTCGCAACACCTTTGCCCCGGCGAAGCGCGGCACGCTGATATGCGCGCATCCGACTTCGGCGCTCAAGGTCAAAGGCATCACGACGATTGACCCCGTCGCACTGGTCAACGTCGAGGGCGCCGGGATGATCGGTGTGCCCGGTACCGCGCATCGCCTGTTCGGCGCGCTGCGCGATGCGGGGATCTCCGTGATCCTGATTTCACAGGGCAGCTCCGAGCATTCGATTTGCTTCGCGATCCCCGAGGCGCAAGCAGTGCGCGCGGAGGAGGCCGTGCGTCGTGCATTCGACACCGAACTGCGCGATGGACAGATCCAGAGCGTCGACGTCGGATTGGGCTTGAGCATACTCGCGGTGGTCGGCGACGGCATGGCGGGCGCACACGGCATCGCTGCTCAAGTGTTCGAATCACTCGGTCGCGCCGCGGTCAACGTGCGGGCGATTGCCCAGGGCGCCTCGGAGCGCAACATTTCGGTCGTGGTCGACGGGAAAATCGCCGCGAAGGCGCTGCGTGCGGTGCATGCGGGCTTTTATCTGTCGCCGAATACGCTGTCGATCGGGTTGATCGGTCCCGGAACCGTGGGCAGCGTGCTGCTCGCACAGATCGCGAGCCAGTTGGAGCGCTTGCGGCGCTTGAACGTCGATCTGCGCGTGCGCGCCATCGCAAGCTCGACGCGCATGCTGCTCGCCGATACCGAGATCGATCTCGCGGGTTGGCGGGCGCAGTTCGCGGCTTCGGGCGAGCCGCTCGATCTGGAGAGGTTCGCGAATCACGTGCAAGCGGATTACATCCCGCACACCGTCATCATCGACTGCACGGCGAGCGCAGACATTGCGGCGCACTATCAGGCGTGGCTGTCGCGCGGGCTGCACGTCGTGACGCCGAATAAGAAGGCGAATAGCGGTTCGCTGCCCTATTACCGATCGGTGCAGGAAGCGCGCCGCACCGCCGGCACCCATTATCTCTATGAAGCGACCGTCGGCGCCGGCTTGCCGATCATTCAAACTTTGCGCGATCTGCGCGAAACCGGCGATGAGATCACCAGTATCGAGGGAATATTTTCCGGGACTTTGGCGTATCTGTTCAATGTCTTCGACGGGCGCAAACCATTCTCCTCGATTGTCGCGCTCGCCAAGCAGAAAGGCTACACGGAACCCGATCCGCGCGACGACTTGTCGGGCATGGACGTTGCGCGCAAGCTGATCATCTTGGCGCGTGAAATGGGATTGACGCTGGAAATGGCCGATGTCGAGGTCGAAGGGCTAGTGCCTGCGGCGCTGCGCAGCTGCAGTATCGATGAGTTCATGCGGCGGCTGCCGGAGTCCGATGCGGCGATGGCGGCGACATTTGCCGATGCCCACTCACGCCAACAGGTCTTGCGCTACGTCGGGCGCGTCGACGCCGCGGGCAAGGCGACGGTCGGCCTGACGCGTCTCGACGCCAGGCACGCGTTTGGTAACATCGCGCTGACCGACAACGTCGTGCGCTTTGCCACGCGCCGCTATTGCGACAATCCGCTGATCGTGCAAGGTCCGGGCGCCGGACCCGAGGTCACCGCCGGTGGCGTTTTCTCCGATCTGCTGCGCCTGTCGGCGTATCTCGGCGCGCATATCTAGCGTCGTCATCGAAGGAGTTTCCGTGCTCACCGACGTCACCGCCTTTGCACCCGCCACCGTAGCCAACGTGGCCATCGGCTTCGATATCCTGGGGCACACGGTCGAGGCGGTCGGTGACCGCGTGCGCCTGGTTCGAATCGACGAACCGGTGGTGCGCATCCGCGCGATCAGCGGGGTGGCCGGAGATTTGCCGGTCGATCCGCCCAAGAATACCGCGGGTCGTGCGGTGCAGGCGCTGCATGACGCGCTGCGCTTGAGCTACGGATTTGAGATCGAGATCGACAAAGGCATTCCGCTGTCGTCCGGGATGGGCGGGTCGGCGGCGTCCGCGGTCGCCGCGGTCGTCGCGGCGAATGCGCTGCTCGAGGAGCCGCTGACGCGGCTGCAGCTGCTCAAATTCGCGATGGAAGGGGAGATCGTCGCGAGCGGTTCGGCGCACCTGGATAACATTGCCCCGAGCCTGTTCGGCGGACTCGTGCTGACCGTGGGCATCGATCATCCCCGGGTCAAGCAGATCCCGGTGCCGCCGTCCTTGCGCTGCGTGCTGGTCCACCCGCACATGCACCTGGGCACGCGCGAAGCGCGCGCGATCCTCAAAACCGACGTGACGCGCTCGGATTTCGTTTGGCAGACCGCCAATTTGGCGGGATTCATCAGCGGCTGCTACTCGAACGACTTGGACATGATTCGCGACTCCTTCGACGACGTGGTCATCGAGCCGCAGCGCTATCAACTGATTCCCGGTTTCAAGGACGTCAAGCGGGCCGCGATGTCCGCCGGTGCGCTCGGCTGCTCGATTTCGGGCGCAGGTCCGACCGTCTTCGCCTGGTCCGAGATCCAGCACGCCGAGGCCGTGCGCGGCGCGATGGCGGCCGCCTTTTTTCAACACGGACTGCAATCCGACCATTGGATATCCACGATCGAGAATTATGGCGCCAGAGTGGTGAAGGCTTGATGCCCGCCCAAGCCTATGTGAGCACGCGCGCCGGCACACCCGCCGTCTCGCTCAGCGAGGCCATGGCGCGCGGCCTCGCGCCCGACGGAGGGCTCTATATCCCGAGCCGATTGCCGGCGCTGGGCGGCCAAGATGTGGAGGCTCTCGAGCGCTTGGCGGCGGACGCGAGCCTGCCGGAAGAGGCGCGGCTGCCGCGCGTGGCGCGCGTGGTGTTGCGCGGCTTCTTTGCCGGTGACCGGCTCGAGCGGCAGCTCGACGGTATCGCCGATGCGGCGCTCGCGCTCGAAGCGCCCACGACCGCGATACCGGCGTGCCGCGATCCCTTGTTCGTACTGGAGCTGTTTCATGGCCCGACCGCGGCCTTCAAGGACTTCGGCGCGCGCTTTCTCGCCGAGAGCCTGCAGCGATTGCAGGGCGACTCGCCGAAGCCGCTGACCATACTTGTCGCCACCTCGGGCGATACCGGCGGCGCGGTGGCGGCCGCATTCCACCGCCGCCCGTGGGTTCGAATCGTGATCCTATATCCGCGCGGTATGGTCAGTCCGCTGCAAGAGCAGCAGCTGACTTGCTGGGGGGACAACGTCGTGTCGCTGCGCGTCGACGGCACCTTCGACGATTGTCAGCGCCTCGTCAAAGAAGCGTTCGTCGACGCCGAACTGAATCGCAAACACCGCTTCAGCTCCGCGAACAGCATCAACATCGGCCGGCTATTGCCGCAGATGACTTATTACGCCGCATCGAGCTTCGATGTCCAGCGCCGCGCCGGAGCGCGCCCGTCCTATGTCGTCCCCGCGGGCAATCTCGGCAACGCGTTTGCCGCCGTCTTGGCCCGCGCGATCGGCTGTCCGATCGATCGCATTGTGCTGGCGCACAACATCAATCGTACGGTCCCCGATTTCCTCGAGACGGGTGTCTGGCGGCCGCGCGACGGCATCGCGACGCTCGCATCGGCGATGGACGTCGGCAATCCCAGCAACATGGAGCGCTTGCGATCGCTGTACCCGGATTTGGAGGCGTTGCGCGCCCAGGTCAGCGCGGACAGCGTCGATGACGCGGCGATCAGCGCGCGCATCACCGCGGATTTCGCGCAGTACGGACGGGAGTGGTGTCCGCACACCGCAACCGCCGCGGAGGTCTACAGCCGCCTGTCCGCGGCCGAGCGTCGCGATCGACCGTGGGTATTGGTGGCCACGGCGCACCCGGCAAAGTTCAACGAAATCGTCGAACCGCTGATCGGCAAACCGGTGGCCGTACCGCAGAGCCTCGCCCGCCTGCTGCGCTTGCCGCAGCAGTTTTCCGACGTGGCGCCGACACTGCGCGCTTTGGCTGCAGCGCTCGAATGACCGATCTACCGATCGAGGCGAAATGGATCTGGTTGGCGGCGGCCGTCGTCGTGTTCGCCATTGCCGCATTCTTCGGCGGGCGCATCTACCGCCGCCGGGCGCGGCGCCGCGCTTTGTTGATGCGCTTGAATCGTATCGCGTTCGATACCGTGCATCAGGTGCAGGTACCGGACGGGATGGGCGGCTATTTCCACGTCGATCATTTGTTGCTCACGCCGCGCGGCGTGGTGGTCCTCGATACGCGTCGCGTGCCCGGGCTGATTTTCGGCGGAGATCAGATGAGCGAATGGACCGTAATGGCGCGCGGGCGCCGCTTTACGTTCGAGAATCCGCAGCCGGCGCTGTACGACCGAATCGCCGCGGTCAAGGCGGTCGTCGGCGATCTTCCGGTCGAGGGCCGCCTGTTGTTCTCCAACATCGGAAAGTTCACGAAGGGCATGCCGAAGTGGGTGCTCATGCTCGATAGTATCGAGGTCGAATTTCCGCGCGTCGACACTACGATGAAGAGCTTGCCGGGGTATCGCAAACTCTTCGAGACTTGGACCCACTTGCGCGAGCAGCTGCGGCCAAGCCCGCATAGCTTCACGAACCTATAGGCGGAAGAAGCGCCGCGCGTTTTCGGTGGTCACCCGGCCCACGGATTCCAGCGATTCGCCGCGCAACGCGGCGACCGCGCGCCCGACATGGGGAAGGTTCGCCGGCTCGTTGCGCCGGGATTTGAGTTTTGGCGCAAGGTCGCGCGGCAGGAGATAGGGTGAGTCGGTTTCCAACATGAGGCGATCGGCCGGTACGCGGCCGACGGCCTCGCGCAGCGCACCGCCGCGCCGCTCGTCGCAAATCCAGCCGGTGATGCCGATCGATAGGCCGAGCTCGAGGTACGCTTCCAATTCGCCGTTGCCTCCCGTGAAGCAGTGCGCGACGCCGCCCGCGAGACGCGCCGAAAAGTCCCCGAGAATCGCGAGGAAATCCTCGTGCGCGTCGCGCTGGTGCAGGAACACGGGTTTGCGGACGTCGACCGCGATTTCCAACTGCGCGATGAACGCCGCGCGCTGCGCCGCTCGCGGCGAGAAGTCGCGGAAATAATCCAGGCCGCATTCGCCGACCGCGACGACTTCCGGGCGACTGAGCAGCTCGCGAAAATCCTCGCGAGTCGACGGATCGAAGCCGGACGCATGATGGGGATGAACGCCGGCGGTGCTCGACAGCAATCCCAAATGCGCGCGCGCGATGGCGGCGGCTTCGCGGGAACTCGCCAAATCCGCCCCGGTCAGAACCTGGCGTACGACGCCCGCTTCCAGGGCGCGCGCGATTACGGCTTCCCGGTCCGCGCGAAAACTTTCATGGGTTAAATTGGACCCAATATCGATGAACTCGATCATCTAGGCCTGACAAGGGTTTGTGTTATGGTCACGCTCAACATGTTAAATCCGGTCCGACGGCTCAAAGGACAATATACGTTCAATCTGCGCCACATTGCGGTCCTGATCGGCGTGGCGGTGGCGCTGCCGTGCGTGGCGCAATTGGGCGGCGACCTGCAGGCACAAATCCTCTATGGGTACCAAACCGAGGATCTCAATCAATTGACCGATCTGGTGCAGTCCCTGAGTACCGAGGTCAAGGCGGACGGCAGCGATTTGGCGCTGCGCTATCATTTGGCGCACGCCGATTACCGCTACGCCGAATTGTTGGGCGGGGCGCATCAGCGGCCGGCGGAGGCGCATCAGCGATCGGCCGAGACGGCGCTCGCCGACTGCGCGGATCAGACGTCGACTCTGCTCGACCATGACTCACATTCGGTCGAAGCCTTGGTGCTGGATTCCGCCTGTCTCGTGGATCTAGCCAAGTATCGGCCGGTACAGGGCGTCATTTTGCGCTCCAAAGCGGCCGACCGGCTGGCTGCCGCTTACAAACTAGCTCCGCGCAATCCGCGCGTCCTGCTGATGCGCGCGACCGGCGATCTGCAGCGCGCGAAGCCGGGGACGGCGCAAAGCGCGCAGGCGCTTGCCGAGCTGCAGCTGGCGGCGACGCGCTTCGACGAGACCTCCGCCACGAACATCGATGATCCGGGCTGGGGCCACGCGGATGCCTACTTGGCGTTGGGCCGCCAATACCTGCTGCGCGGCGACCTGCTGGCGGCGCGCAACTGGATCGAAAAATCGCTGATCGTCGCGCCGGATTTCAAAGCGGCGCAGCGCCAACTCGCGGCGCTGACACAACATTGACCCGTACATAATCCGCGCCGCTGCGCGCATCCGTCGATGCGTGCTAACCTGGTATTATTCGGGTCCTTCTGCAGCAAATTTCGGGCCCAGAGTGAAAATTCACGCTACTCAGCTATCTTTGTTCGAGACGCGCAGCCCGAGCGAGCCTTTCGCGGTTCGCGTGAGCACGCGTGCACGCCGCTTGACTGCGCGTGTCCACGTCGGCGGCCGCGTGGAAATCGTCGTCCCCGAGGGTGTCACGGCGAAGTCCGTCAGGGATTTTGTCCAGCGTTTCATGCCGTGGATCGATCGCAAGGTCGCGGCGATGCAGAGCCATCTGCCGGCATCGGAGCCGGTGCCGCAGTCCGTGGAATTTCAAATGACCGGCGAGCGCTTCGAGATCGAATGGCAGTGCGCCGCGCAGCGATCGCTGCGGCAAGGCTCGGGGTGGGTGCGGCTCGCGGCGCCTACCGACCGCGATGCGCGCAAATTGCTGCGTGGCTGGCTCAAAAAATCGGCCGCCGACCGTTTGACGCCGCGCTTGCTGCAAATCGCCGGCGCGCTGGCATTTCCGGTCACGCGCGTCTCGATCCGCTGCCAGCGGACCCGCTGGGGCAGTTGCTCGACGCGCGGCACCGTGAGTTTGAATTGTTCCTTGCTGTTCCAGCGCGCCGATGTCGTGCGCTATTTGTGCGTGCATGAACTCGCGCACACCAAGCACATGAATCACTCGCCGAAATTTTGGCATCTCGTCGGGCAGCTCGAACCCGACTACCAGAGCTTGGACCGCGAGCTCTTGGCGGGCTGGCGGGCGGTGCCGGAGTGGGTCTTCAGGACCTGATCGATGAGCGATCCGACGCCGCCGGTGAAACCCTTCGTCGATTTGACCGACGAGGAAATATATTGGGATCTGGCCGAATCCCTGAGCTACGGACAATACCTGCAGCTCGACAAGCTGCTCGACGCCCAGCGGCCCTTGGCCTACCAGCATGACGAAATGCTGTTCATCATGATCCATCAGGTCTCCGAGCTGTGGATGAAGTTGTGTCTGCACGAGCTTACCGCGACGGTCGATTGCATACGCCGGGACAACCTCGGTCCGACCTTCAAGATGCTGGCGCGGGTTTCGACGATCCAGCAGCAGCTGCTGCAATCCTGGGATGTGCTGGCGACGATCACGCCGTCGGACTATTCCGCGTTCAGAAACGCGCTCGGCAAGTCGTCGGGTTTCCAATCCTGGCAATATCGCATGCTCGAATTCTTGATCGGCAACAAGAACGCCGACATGATCAAGGTATTTCGCAACGATCCGGTCAATCACGAACAACTGCAACGCGCGTTGCGAAGTCCGAGCCTCTATGACGAAGCGTTGCGATTGCTGAGCCGCCGGGGATTCGACCTGCCTGCGCAGGCGATCGATCGGGACTTCACGCAACCCTACCAGGCGAGCAAGCAAGTGGCGGCGGCATGGCTCAGCGTTTATCACAACTCGGAGAAGGAATGGGATCTCTACCAGCTCGCCGAGCACTTGGTGGATTTGGATTATCGATTCCAGCTGTGGCGCTTCGCGCACGTGAAAACCGTCGAACGGATAATCGGCTTCAAGCGCGGCACCGGCGGCAGTGCAGGGGTGTCGTATTTGACGAAGGCGCTCGAGCTGAAGTTCTTTCCCGAACTTTGGACCATTAGAACATCCATGTAGGTCTAGACAGTGGTCAATATTCAAGATCAGTTACAGAACGTCAACGTCCTTTCGAGCGATTTATTGGCGACGCCCGAAGAGATCAAGAGACGCCTGCCTTTGACTCAAAAGGCGGCGAACACGGTGTTCAAATCGCGGCAAGTCGTGCGTTCGATCCTGGAGCGCGGCGATCCGCGCCTATTCGTGATCGTGGGCCCGTGCTCGATTCACGACGTGGTCGCGGCGCGCGATTATGCGAACCGGCTCAAGGAGCTCAGCGCGCGCATCGACTCGACGATCTTCCCGATCATGCGCGTCTATTTCGAAAAGCCGCGCACGACGGTGGGGTGGAAGGGCCTCATCAACGATCCGGACTTGGACGACTCGTTTCACATCGAGAAAGGGATTTTGCTGGCGCGCGAATTGCTGCTGTACATCGCGGAACTCGGACTCCCGGCCGGCACCGAGGCGCTCGACCCGATCATGCCGCAATACCTGTCCGAACTGATTACCTGGACCGCCATCGGCGCACGCACGACCGAGTCGCAAACCCACCGCGAAATGGCGAGCGGCCTATCGAGCCCCGTCGGATTCAAGAACGGCACCGACGGCAGCCTTGCGGCCTCCATCAACGCGCTGCAATCGGTGCGCCGCCCGCACCATTTCTTGGGCATCACGCAGCAAGGGCAATCCGCCGTATTCCGCACGCGCGGCAATTCGCATGCGCATCTCGTGCTGCGCGGCGGCGGAGGCCGCTCGAATTACGACGCGGTGAGCATCGCGGTGGCGGAACGTGAACTGAGCACGGCGCAGCTGCCGGCGAACATCGTCGTCGACTGCAGCCACGGCAACTCCAACAAGGACGCCGGCCTGCAACCGCTGGTGGCCGAGAATTGCGCCGCGCAGATCACCGACGGCAATCGCTCGATCGTGGGGCTCATGCTCGAGAGTCATTTGCGGGGCGGCCATCAGCCGATCCCGAAGGACTTATCGACGCTCGAGTACGGCGTTTCGATCACGGATCCGTGCATCGATTGGGAAACCACCGAGCGCCTGCTGCTCAAGCTGCATCAGGTCTTGCAAACCGTGCAGCGCTGACGCGCAGCAGCGCCTTGCGCTGTCGCCAAAGTCGATATCCCAGCAGCATGGTAAGACCGGTCGCGTACAGGAGCGGCTGCCGAATGTCGCTCTTGACTTGCCACCAGAAATGGCAAACCCCGAGAATGGCGATCGGATAAATGAGCCGGTGCAGTTGCGTCCAACGCTTGCCGAGACGGCGCATCATGCGCGTCGTCGACGTCGCGGCCAGCGGCAGCAACAGGGCGAGCGCGAGCACGCCGATCGTGATGTACGGGCGCTTGGCGATCTCTTGCCACACCGTATTGGTCTTGCCCTTCTGGTCGAGGAACACGTAGACCGAGAGGTGCAGCAGCACATAAAAAAACGCGAAAAGACCGAACATGCGCCTAAAACGCAGCGGCCAGACCGAACCCGTGAGGTCGCGCAGCGGCGTCATGCAGAGCGTGATCATCAGAAAATTCAAAGTCCAGCGGCCGCAACCGTGCAGCAGCGCGGCGACCGGATCGGCGCCGAGCGAGACTCCCAACATCCCGAACGCGCCGGCCGTCAGGCGCATGGCCGGCAGCAGGCAGGCGACGAATACCGCCGGTTTCGCGAGCCATCGCGTCGCCCACATTAGACTTGGGTCCGCATCAGAAATATTTCCGCAGATCCAGTCCCGAGTACAGGCTCGCAACCTCGTCGGCATAGCCGTTGAACGGCAGTGTCGGGCGCCGCGCGGCGAACAGGCCCGCGCCGATGTGGCGTTCGCTGGCTTGGCTCCATCGCGGGTGATCGACCGCGGGATTCACGTTCGCAAAGAAACCGTACTCATTCGGCGCGGAAAGCGCCCAGGTCGTGCGCGGCGCGTGTTCGACGAACTTGATGGCAACGATCGCCTTGATGCCTTTGAAGCCGTATTTCCACGGCACGATCAGCCGCAATGGAGCACCGTTTTGGTTTGGAATGGCCTTGCCGTAGAGGCCGACGGCGAGGATCGCCAAGGGGTGCATCGCCTCGTCGATGCGCAAGCCTTCCACATAGGGCCAATCGAGCACGCTCGTGCGCTCTCCCGGCATTTGCTTGGGATCATAGAGCGTCTTGAATTCCACGAACTTCGCCTTCGAAGTCGGTTTGAAGCGCTTCAACAGATCGCCGAGCGGAAACCCGATCCAGGGAATGATCATCGACCACGCTTCGACGCAGCGCAGGCGATAGATCCGCTCCTCGAGGGCATGCGGTTTTAAAATATCCTCGAGGGAAAAGGTGCCGGTGATCTCGGCTTCGCCGCCGATCGTGACGTTCCAGGGACTGGTCCGAAACGACCGCGATTCTTGCGCCGGGTCCTGCTTATCGGTGCCGAATTCGTAGTAATTATTATAAGTGGAAATATCCTCATAGCTATTCGGCGCTTCGAGCGTGCTGTATTTGGCATTATGGGTATAGGCGAGGGCCGCTCCAGGCGCGCCCGCGGCCTGACCCAAGGCATTCGGTACGATGCCGCGGATGCCTTGGGCCAGACCGAGACCGACGCCGGCCGCCAATATCGCGCGCCTCGATAAATAGCGCTCGGGCGGCGTAATGTCCGACGCTGCGATGCGGGACGGTTTCGATGCTCGTTGCTTCATGCGCGATGCTCCTGATCACTAGACCGCGCGAGCGGGACTTTTGTTGCAAGCCGGCCTGAATTCGCGCTGCTGCGCGCGGCTTACAGCCATCCTCCGACCGGAACCCCTAGGCGCGCCGCCCGGCGCCGGGCCACGTAATTGCCGTTGACGAGCATGGGCCGTTCGACGCTCTTCAGATGCACGAGGTCCGAGGCGCTGTTGCCGTAGGCGGAGATGCTATATCCGGGGCATTGGCTACGCAGCCATTGCAGGCAGCGCAGCTTCTCCTCGCCGCGGCGATTGGGGGTTTGGAGCGCGCCGTCGAGCCGCTCGCCGCGCCAGGCGACCTCGGTGCAGATCGTGAGATCGAAGGCGAGCAGTTGCCCGATGCGCGGTACATATAAATCGGGGCTGGCGGACAACAGCACGAGACGATCGCCGCTGCGACGATGGGCCTCCAAAATGGTCAATGCCGCCTGGCGGAACACGTGTTTTGGATTGAGCGACCGGACGAAGCTATCCGCCCAGGCGTCAATCGCGTTTCTGGAGTCGCCGCCCATCGCGATTTTGATAAGCTGCGATTTCAACAGCCCACGGTCGCGCCCGCCGAAAATGTACCCGAGCAGGGCTCCGGGGAGGCGCCATAATCGCAGCAGTTTGGACGGATTGCGGGCTACGTAACCGGCTAGGAACGGCAATAATGTATCTCGCCAGGTCAGGGTGCCGTCGAGATCGAAGACCGCAAGAGCGGGCGCGTCGGATTCGGTCATATTTTCACAGCGTACCAAAGGCCGGCGCTTAGTTTGGAGACATAAACCATGGTTTCAGCGGCGATCGTCGGCGCGGGTGCGATCGGGGCTTGGCTCGCCGATGCACTCGATCGGGCCGGCTGGCGCGTTTCGATGCTCGCGCGCGGCACGACTTTGGCTGCGCTGCGCTCCGCCGGCCTGCGGGTCGAGCGCGGCGGCGAATCACGCCGCTCCGAGCCGACGGCCGGTCCGGCAACCGAACTTGGGTGCCAGGATTATGTGTTTCTTGCGGTCAAGGCGCAGGCGCTGCCGACGCTCGCGGAATCATTGCAGCCGCTGATCGGCCCACAGACCGTCGTGATCAGCGCCACCAACGGCATACCGTGGTGGTTCTTCGACGATTTCGCAGGTCCCTTGTGCGATCAGCATCTGCACTCCGTCGATCCGACCGGATCGCAGGCGCGCAGCTTTCCGCGCGGGCGCATTTTGGGATCTGTGGTGCACGCCACGGCGCGCGTTCTCGCGCCCGCCCACGTTCAGCTCGTGGCCGCGGATCGAATGGTCATTGGCGCGCCCGACGGGCACTCGAGCAACCGCGTGGCCGAGGTCGCGGCCGGGCTGCGCCTGGGAGGCATCAATGCGGTCGTCTCGGAGGGCATCCGCCAAGAGATTTGGGCGAAGCTTTGGGGCAACATGAACATGAATCCCTTGAGCGCGCTGACCGGATCCGGCACTGCGGGAATGCTCGGGAATCCCGACATCCGTGAGCTGTGCTTGAAGATGATGCAGGAGATGCGCGAGTGCGGCGAGCTGCTGGGTCTCGCGGGCGCGATGAGCGCGCCGGAGCGCATCGCCGTCACGCAGCGCCTCGGGGATTTCAGGCCCTCGATGCTCGCGGACCTCGAGGCCGGTCGTCCGCTCGAGGTCGAACCGCAACTCGGCGCGGTCGTCGAGATCGCGGGCCGGCTCGGTGTCGCAGCGCCGTTTTGCCGCGCGATTTTGGGATTGACGCGCTTGCGTGCGTCGAGCGGCTCGGGTGGAGCGCGGACTTAAATGCTCATACGTATCGGCTACGAGCTGCTCTACGAACTGCCGCAGCCCACGCCCATGATTCTCAATTTGAACGTGCACTATTCGCGCAGTGCCGATCTTGTGCGGCCGGATAACATCGTGACCGCGCCCGTCGTCGCCACTTCGATGTACCGTGACGGCAGCGGCAATTGGTGTACGCGATTGGTGGCTCCGCAGGGTTCGTTCCGCATTTCGGCCGACGGATTGATCTACGACGGCGGCCTCGCCGATCCCGCGTTTCCGAACCTTGGCGAACATCCCGTCGAGTCTTTGCCGGACGAGACATTGTTATACCTGTTGGCGAGCCGGTATTGCGAAACCGAGCATCTCACGCCGATTGCCTGGAGTCTGTTCGGCAATAGAATGCCGGGTTGGGGGCGCGTTCAGGCGATATGCGACTACGTGCACGAGCACATCGCCTTTGACTATCTCGCGGCGCGGCCCACGAAGACCGCGTGGGAGGTCTTCAACGAGCGGCGCGGCGTCTGCCGCGATTATGCCCATCTGGCGATAAGCTTGTGCCGGTGCCTGAATATCCCGGCTCGCTATTGCACCGGCTATCTGGGCGATATCGGTGTGCCCGCGACGGACGCACCTATGGACTTCGCCGGCTGGTTCGAGGCCTACCTCGGCGGCGGATGGCACGTCTTCGACCCGCGCAACAACGAGCGGCGCATCGGCCGCATCTTGATCGCCCGCGGCCGAGACGCGGTCGACGTGGCGATGACCATGACTTTCGGTCCCAATCTGCTGCGGGGATTCAAGGTCTGGACGGACGAGGTGGAAAAGGCTGCGATCTGAGCGGCGCTATGTTAGGTTTGAGGGCTGAGTTCCTAGGAGTATTTATGCTGTTGAATGGCCGATTGGTCTGCTCGCCGTGCCTGCTTTGCGCCGCCATGAGCGTATTGGTGATTGGCATTGGCGCTGCGGGTGCGCAAACGCCCGCGACCGCACAGGCCTCCGCGACCGCGCAGGCCCCCGCGACCGCGCAGGCCCCCGCGGCCGCGCAGGTGCCCGCGGTCGTCGCCGGCGTGAAATTCGTGAAGTCGTTCGGCGGTACCGACGAATACCGTCTCGCCGACAATGGACTCAGTATTCTTCTCGTGCCCGATCATTCGGCGCCGGTCGTGACGTTCCAGGTGACCTATCGCGTCGGTTCCCGCAACGAGGTTACCGGCACCACGGGTGCGACGCACATTCTCGAACACATGATGTTCAAGGGCAGCGAAGGCTACAACGACAGTAAAGGCAACAGCGTCAAGCAATATCTTGAGCGCATCGGCGGCCAGTACAACGCGAACACCTCGGTTGATCGCACGACTTATTTCGCGACGGTCGGCCGCGAGTACCTCGACGGTTACGTTGCGATCGAAGCGGACCGGATGCGGCGCCTGCTGCTGCGCGAGAGCGATCGGCAGGCGGAAATGACGGTCGTGCGCAACGAATACGAACGCGGCAAGAACGATCCCGACGAGGTGCTCATGGAAGCGGTCAATGCCGCGGCCTATGTCGCGCTGCCTTACCATCACCCGACGATCGGCTGGCTCAGCGATATCGAGCATGTGCCGATCGAGAAGCTGCGCAGCTTCTATGACACCTTTTATTGGCCGAATAATGCCACGGTGACCGTGGTCGGGGACATCGACCCGGCGGCGACCTTGCAGATGATCCGCAAGTATTACGGCGTCTATCCGCATTCCTCGGCTGCGATTCCCGACATTTACACCGAGGAGCCGGCGCAGCGCGGAGCGCGTCGCGTCGTCATCAAGCGGCCCGGCGAGCTGGGCGCCGTCGTGATCGCGCACAAAGTGCCGAATGGGCGCGATGCCGATCAGCCGGCACTCGAAATGCTCGACGCGATCTTGAGCTCGGGCAAGAGCGGGCGCTTGTATCGCGCGCTCGTCGATCAGGGACTCGCCTTGAACGCCGGTTCCGGTACGGAACTACACCGGGATCTCTCGCTGCACACCTTATATGCGCAGCTCGCGCCGGGCGCGACGCACGATCAGGTCGAAAAGGCCTTATTGGGGGAATTGACCAAGATCAAGACCGACGGCGTTTCGGCGGCGGAGATAGATCGCGTCAAACAGCAGTATCTCGCCGCCGACGCATACCGGCGCGACGGCACGGCGGCTGTGGCCAACGAGATCAGCGAGTGGATAGCGGTCGGCGACTGGACGCTATACTCGAGCTTTCCGGCGCAGGTCGAGCGCGTGACACCGGCCGACGTACAACGCGTAGCCAAGAAGTATTTCGAGGAGGATCAGAGTACGACCGGCTGGTTCATCCCGGTCCCACCCCAGGCGGAGCACGGCCCGTGACCAGAACATACGTATTGATCGGTTTGCTAATCGCGGCGATGTCCGCTTCGGCCGATATGGCGGAGCACGCGCAAAGATCGCAGGTCGACGGCATCGACCTGATCACCTATGTCACGGGCGTCAAAGATGTCGTGATCATCGTCGGCGCGCTGCCGGCGGGAGATGCGTTCTCGGGTGCGGGCAACGCCGCGGTTCCGACCTTGACGGGCATGATGCTCGACCGCGGCACGCGCAGTTTGGATCAATTCGCGATCGCGCAGCAGCTCGAGAGCGTCGGCGCTGAAATCTCATTCGGCGTCGGCATGCAATCCTTGGAAATTCATGCGAAGTGCCTCAAGAAGGATCTACCGCTCGTCATCGGTATCATCGCCGCGGAATTGCGAACGCCGGCGCTGTCGGCCGTGGAATTTGCGAAGGCCAAACAACAGCTCATCGGCATGTTGGATTCGTCGCTGCAGAGTACCGAAGCGCGTTCGCGCGAAGCCTTTGCGCGCGCCGTGTTTCCGCCGGGTCATCCGAACCGCCCGCATACGCTCGAGGAACTCATAGCCGCGGCGAAAGTGGCGACGCTCGACGACGTCAAGGCGTTCCACGCCAAGTACTATGGTCCCGCGCACTTGACATTGGTGTTGGCAGGCGACGTGTCGAACGTGAGGGCCGCCGATGAAGTTGCGAAGGCGTTTTCGGGTTGGAGCGGCGGCCGCGATTATTTGGCGGCGGCGGGGACGGCGGCGGAGCGCGCGGAGGGTGCGCGCGACTTCAAGGTGCCTCTCGAGGACAAAACCAGTGTTTCAGTCATCATCGGGCAGGCGACGGGGCTGCGATACAAGGATCCCGGCGCACTTGCGTTGCGCGTCGGTACGGCGGCGTTGGGTAGGGGCTTCACGGGTCGCCTGATGTCGACGGTGCGCGATAAAGAGGGCTTGACCTACGACATCGGCGCCGGCATCACCGAAGACACGCTCACGGACGGAGCCTGGGAGCTCTCGGCGAGCTTCGCGCCCAAGCTGCTCGACAAGGGCATCGAGTCGAGCCGCCGGGAGGTTCAGACGTGGTGGAAGGACGGCGTCACCGAGAGGGAGCTCAGCCAGCGTAAACAAGGCATGATCGGCGGCTATCTCGTCGGTCTGTCGACGACCACTGGGGTGGCGAGCACGGTCCTGACCGCGATCCAGCGCGGCTACGACCTGAGCTGGCTGGACGGGTATACAAAGGCCGTGGACGCACTGACCTTGAGCGAGGTCAATGGCGCAATCAAGACCCACTTGAATCCCGCGACGATGGTACTCGTGGAGGCCGGCAGCATTCCCGCCGCCCGATAGCGCAGTCGCTTCAGGCCGCCTTGCCCGCCTGGGCGAGTTGCCGCAGCACGTAATGCAGTATTCCACCGTGCTGGTAGTAGTCGAGTTCCTTCGGCGTATCGATGCGCAGGCGCACCTTGAATTCGCGGCTCTTGCCGTCGTCGCTCTTGGCGACGATCGTGACGAACTTCGCGGCGCCCCGATCGAGTCCTACGATTGCGAAGGTTTCCTTGCCCGTGAGCCCCAGGCTTTGCGCGCTTTCGCCGTTCTGGTACTGCAGCGGCAGTACGCCCATTCCGATCAAGTTGGAGCGATGAATGCGCTCGAAGCTTTCGGCGATGACGGCTTTGACGCCGAGCAGCATCGTGCCTTTCGCGGCCCAATCGCGCGAACTACCGGTGCCATATTCTTTGCCGGCAAGGATGACGAGCGGCGTTCCCGCGGCTTTGTATTTCACCGAGGCGTCGAAAATCGACAGCTGCTCGCCGCTCGGAATGTGCAGAGTCACGCCGCCTTCCGTACCCGGCAGCAATAAATTGCGCAAGCGGATGTTCGCGAATGTGCCGCGCATCATGACCTCATGATTGCCGCGCCGGGCTCCGTAGGAGTTGAAATCCGCGGCCTGCACGCCCTGCGAGACCAAGTATTTTGCCGCAGGGCTCGATTTCGAAATATTGCCCGCCGGCGAAATATGATCCGTGGTCACCGAATCGCCGAGCACGGCGAGCGCCCTGGCGCCGTGGATGTCGCCGATGGCCGCCGGCGTCATCGTCATGCCGTCGAAATATGGCGGGTTTTTCACATAGGTCGATTTGCCGTCCCAGGAGTAAATCTTGCCGGCGGGAGTCTTGATTTCGCTCCAGTTCGGATCTCCCTTGAACACGTTCGCATATCCCTTGATGAACATCGCCGAGTCGACCGATGCGACGACCGCTTCGGCAACGTCCTGCCCGCTCGGCCAAACGTCTCGCAAGTAAACCGGTTTTCCATCGGCGCCGGTACCGAGCGGTTCGGTCGTGATGTCGACGTCGAGGCTGCCCGCCAACGCATAGGCGACGACCAACGGCGGCGAGGCCAAGAAGTTCATCTTCACTTCGGGATGCACGCGTCCTTCGAAATTGCGATTGCCCGAAAGCACCGAGCACGCGACTACATCGCCGGCTTTGACGGCGTCGGAGATTTCCGGCTTCAAAGGTCCCGAATTGCCGATGCAGGTCGTGCAGCCATAGCCGACCGTATAAAAGCCCAAGGCTTCCAGTTCCTGCAGCAATCCGGCCTTCTGCAAGTAATCGGTCACGACGCGCGAGCCCGGCGCGAGCGATGTCTTGACCCAGGGCTTGGTCGTCAATCCCAGCGCATGGGCGTTGCGGGCCAATAGACCCGCGGCTACGAGCACGGCGGGGTTCGAGGTATTTGTGCAGCTCGTGATAGCGGCGATCAACACCGCGCCGTCTTCGACTTCGTAGGTCTTGCCGCCGCTGGTGACCGTCGCCTTGCCGGTAGCCTGCGGATTCTTTTGCGCGCGCTCCTCGGCCATTTTCTTGACGCTGCTGCGATAGGTGGCTTTCGCCGAACGCAGCGCGACGCGGTCCTGCGGACGCTTCGGCCCCGCGAGCGACGGCTCGACCGTCGCCAAATCCAAGCTCACGACCTGCGTGTATTGCGCAGCCGTCGCGCCATCATGGCGCCACAACCCTTGAGCGCGCGCATAAGCCTCAACGAGCGCGATCTGCTCGGCCGGTCGGCCGGTCAGTTCAAGATAACGAATCGTTTCCTCATCGATCGGGAAAATCGCGCATGTCGAGCCGAACTCGGGCGACATGTTGGCGATCGTCGCGCGATCCGCGAGCGGCAAACCCTTGAGGCCGTCGCCGAAGAACTCGACGAACTTATCGACGACACCCTGTTTGCGCAGGATCTCCGTGACCGTCAGTACGAGGTCGGTCGCGGTCGCGCCTTCGGGCAAGCTGCCCGTGAGTTTGAAGCCGATGACTTGCGGGATCAGCATCGTAACCGGCTGTCCCAACATCGCCGCTTCCGCTTCGATGCCGCCGACGCCCCAGCCTAGGACGCCGAGCCCGTTGACCATCGTCGTGTGAGAGTCGGTACCAACGAGCGTATCCGGATAGGCTACCGATGCGCCCTTGCCGGGATCGGCGAAGACGACGCGCGCAAGGCGCTCGATATTGACCTGATGCACGATCCCGGTGTTGGGCGGCACGACTTTGAAATTACTGAACGCCGTCTGGCCCCACCGCAGGAACATGTAGCGCTCGCCGTTGCGGTTGAACTCGATCTCGTTGTTGTGTTTGAGCGACTCCGCGGTGCCATATTCGTCGACCTGGACGGAGTGATCGATCACGAGCTCGGCCGGCGCGAGCGGATTTACGCGCTGCGGATCGCCGCCGAGGCGCACGATCGCTTCGCGCATCGCAGCCAGATCGACGATGCACGGAACTCCGGTGAAGTCCTGCATGATGACGCGCGCGGGCGTGAAGGCGATTTCATGCTGCGGAGCGGCTCGCGGATCCCAATTGAGCAGCGCCTCGATGTCGTTGCGCGTGACATTGACGCCGTCTTCGAATCGCAGCAAGTTCTCCAACAAGATCTTGAGCGAGTAGGGTAGTCGGTCGACCCGCGGGTCGGCGAGCGCCGCCAGACTCAAGATTTCATACTTGTGAGCACCGACCGCGAGCGTTGATCGTGCGTGGTAGCTATTCGTCATGAATCTCTCCGCGGAAATTGATCAAGTATATGCGATAGCCCGCGCGTTCGGCGCGGGCGGCGCGTTCGGGGCCGCGAAGCGCCGCGCGATGACGCCTCCGCCGAGGCATCGCTCGCCGCTGTAGAACACCGCGTATTGGCCCGGAGTCACGGCTCGCGCCGGCTCAGCCAACGCGACCTGCAGACCTTCCCCGACGCCGATTTGCAGGCGACAGGCAAGGTCCCGCTGCCGATAGCGCGTCTTGACGCAACATTCGAAGTTCGCGTCCGGCCGCGGGGGCTCGAGCCAATGCAGATCGGCCACCTCGAACGCCGACGAGAGCAGCAATGGGTGGTCCTGATCCTGGACTACGATCAGTGCATTGCGTGCGAGGTTCTTATCGGCCACGTACCAGGGCGCGGCCGCCGCGCCGGCGCGACCGCCTAGCCTCAAGCCCGCGCGCTGTCCGAGCGTGAAAAATGCCAGGCCGCGGTGCTCGCCGAGGACTTCGCCCGTGTCGGTTTCGATGGGCCCCGGGGATACGCGCAGGTAGCGCGCCAAGAAGTCGGCAAACGGCCGCTCGCCGATGAAGCAGATGCCGGTGCTGTCGGGCTTGTCGTAGACCGGCAGCCCCGCGGCATGAGCGCGCCTTCGCACCTCGTCTTTGCGCAGGTCGCCGATTGGGAACAAGGTCCGCGAGAGTGCCCGCTGGGCAATCCCATGTAAGAAGTAGCTTTGATCCTTGGCCTCGTCGACGGCTTTCAGCAAAGCGCTTGCACCCGATCGGTGCACTACGCGAGCGTAATGGCCGGTAGCGATCCAAGTGGCGCCCAGCCGGCGCATATAGTCCAGGCAGACGCCGAACTTGATCTCCCGGTTGCACAATACATCGGGATTCGGCGTGCGCCCGGCGGTATATTCGCGCAGGAAATGTGCGAATACGCGCTCGCGGTATTCGGCCGCAAAGCTGACCCGATGCAGCGGGATCCCGAGCTTGTCGCAGACCTTGCGCGCATCTTGGAAATCCTCGGCGGTCGTGCAGTAGGAATCCTCGTCGTCTTCCCAGTTGGACATGAACAGTCCCTGCACCGTGAAGCCTGCCTCGAGCAGCAGTAGCGCCGCGACCGCCGAATCGACGCCGCCGGAGATCCCGACAATGACGGTGCCGGCGGTTGCGCCGTTGGGGTGGTCGCGGGAATTGTCATCAGGATCGGACATGCGCCGATTATAGCGGCGCCGGCCCGACCGGCGGCATTCACATCAGCATTTGGCGCAATTGCGATTCTTGCATGCTGGTATTCCAGACTTCGTCAAAGAAGTTCAGGTAGCGCCTGACGACGGCCGGATCGTTCATGTCGGAAATACCGTCCCAGCGGTCGATTTGCAGTCGATAAACCAGTGCCTTGTCGTCGGCAATGATGAAGGCGCCCGCGCTCGCCGGGTATTCGGGGCTCATCGAGCGCAAGTCGATGCAGCTCGTGAGGCGGCGCGCCAAGGCGAGGAAGCGGTTGTTGTCGACCATCGCGCGCGACGGATCGGCCAGCAGCACCCGCACCTTCGCATAGGAGCGCGCCAGCACGAGCCGCTTGATGGCCTCGAGGAACGGCTCCTCACCGTAGATCAGGGGTTCAAGATCCGGCGTGAAAATCGACAGGAGACGCTGTGCCGATTTGGCTACTTTGAGGCTCGCGTCGCGCACTTCCGGCATGGTGCTCAAAATTGTGCGGGTACCCGTGGATAGGTCGCCGCCTGCGGCTGGGCCATTATCCATGACCGGCTTTCTTGGTTCGTCCGCACTTCCCGCCATATCGTTAGAGCCTCTCAAGGAGATGCATGGGCGTTCGCCCTGACTCGACTGCTTTGGAGTCCATCCTACCGTTTGAGGCGCGACTGCTCGTGCTAACTGCGTCACGGTTTAGGTTCGACGCCGCACCAATGCGGGCGCCAAGCCCAGGTAAGTGGCCGGCTCCAACTGCAGCAGGCGGGTTTTCTCCTCCGGCGGCAGGTTCAGCGTCGCGATGAATTCATGCATCGCGGCCTTGTCTATCGCCCGGCCACGCGTAAATGTCTTCAATTGGTCATACGCGTCCGGCAGCCCATGCGCGCGCATTACGGTTTGCACGGCTTCGGCCAAGACCTCCCAGGCACGATCCAGATCCTCGCGTACGCGTGATGCATCGAGCTCGATTTTCTGCAGGCCTACACCGAGCGACTGATACGCGAGCACGGCATGGCCGATCGCAACCCCGAGATTGCGCAGCACCGTCGAGTCCGTGAGGTCGCGCTGCCACCGCGATATCGGCAGCTTATCGGCGAAATGCGCGAAAAGCGCGTTTGCGAGTCCGAAATTGCCTTCGGCGTTCTCGAAATCGATGGGATTGACCTTGTGGGGCATCGTTGACGAGCCCACCTCGCCTTCGATCAAGCGCTGCTTGAAATATCCGATCGAGATATAGCCCCACAGATCGCGCGCCAAATCGATCAGAACGGTATTGGCACGCATCAGCGCATGGCAATACTCGGCGATCCAATCGTGCGGTTCGATTTGGGTGGTGTACGGGTTCGGCTTCAGTCCCAGCGAGGCAACGAACTGGTCGCTGAATGCCGGCCAATCGACCTGCGGTAGAGCCGCGACATGCGCATTGAAATTGCCGACCGCGCCGTTCATTTTGCCGAGGATCGCGACGTTCGCAAGGCCGGCCCGCTGCGTTTGCAGGCGCGCGGCGAAATTGGCGAGTTCCTTGCCGACCGTCGTCGGTGTGGCCGTCTGGCCATGGGTGCGGCCCAGCATGCCGACGGCCGCGTGCCGCTCCGCCAGCGCGTCGAGCTGCATGCCGAGCTCAGCGAGCATCGGCAACGCGATTTGCGCACGCGCGGCCTTCAGCATGAGCGCGTAGGCGAGATTGTTGATGTCCTCGGAGGTGCAGCCGAAATGCACCCATTCCAGCTGCGACGGCGCGGCCCCGCGTGATTGCAATTCGCCGCGCAGCCAGTACTCGACGGCTTTGACATCGTGATTGATGCGGCTCTCGATGGCTTTGATCGCCGCCACGTCGATTGCGCGCGGATCGGCCGCGACCCCCTGCAGCCAGTCGCGCGCCGCCAGCGGCAAGCCGGCGAGCCGCGCGCGTGCGGGACCTTCGGCCAAGGCCAAGAGCCAGGCGCACTCCACGCGTGCGCGCTCGCGCATGAGGCCTGCCTCGCTGAACAACGCGCGTAATGGACCGAGTTTGCGGGCGTATCGCCCGTCGAGGGGAGACAGAGCGTCGATAGAAGCGGTGGACATGGGGTGAGGCCGCGCCAGGTGTTAGAATAAGAGGATATTACCGTAATCGACTTGCAGAGTGGCCATGACGACCGCGAGCTTTCGCCTTGAATCCGACAGCCTTGGCGTCGTCGAGGTGCCGAGCGAAGCGCTGTGGGGCGCCGAGACGCAGCGGGCGATCCAGAATTTTCCGTCCAGCGGCTTGGCTTTGCCGCGCGCGTTCCTGCGAGCCCTCGGACTCATCAAATCTTGTGCCGCGGCGGCGAATGCCGAACTTCTAGCATTGCCGCCGCCGCTCGCTGCGGCGATCCAGGCGGCCGCGAACGCCGTGGCTCAAGGTCGGCACGACGCCGATTTTCCCGTCGATGTGTTTCAGACCGGCTCCGGCACCAGCAGCAACATGAATGCCAACGAGGTCATTGCGACGCTGGCGACGCGCATCATCGGCAGCCGCGTGCACCCGAACGACGATGTGAATCGCGGTCAAAGCAGCAATGACGTCATTCCCACCGCGATTCACCTTGCCGCGGCCTTGGAGCTGACCGAACGGCTGCTGCCTGCACTCGAGCACCTGAGCGCGGTTCTGCACCGCCGAATCGCGTCCCTGGGCTCGACGGTCAAGACCGGGCGCACGCATCTGATGGATGCGATGCCCCTGACTTTGGCGCAAGAGCTCTCCGGCTGGCGCGCGCAAATCGATCATGGCGGCGCGCGCCTGCGTGGCGTGCTGCCGCGCCTATGCGCACTCGCGCAGGGCGGTACGGCCGTCGGTACCGGCATCAACACGCCGCCGCAATTCGGCGCCGTGTTCGCCGCGCACCTGACGGCGCGCACCGGCATCGCATTCACCCCCAGCGACAATTACTTCGAGGCAATATCGAGCCAAGATACCGCCGTCGAACTATCCGGACAATTGAAGGTCATTGCCGTCAGCTTGATGAAGATCGCGAACGATTTGCGCTGGATGAACAGCGGGCCGTTGGCCGGACTCGGCGAAGTGTCGCTTCCCGCATTGCAGCCCGGTAGCAGTATCATGCCGGGAAAGGTCAATCCGGTCGTTCCCGAGGCGGTCGCGATGATGGCCGCGCAAGTGATCGGCAATGATGCGACGATCACGATCGGCGGGCAGTCGGGCAATTTTCAGTTGAACGTCATGCTGCCGGTGATTGCCTACAATTTACTGCAGAGCATCGAATTGCTGAGCATCGCGAGCCGCAATTTGGCCGATCATGCGATTGCCGATTTTCACGTCAACGAAGCGACGCTCGAGGCTCAGCTCGCGCGTAACCCGATCTTGATTACGGCCTTGAACCCGGTCATCGGTTATGAGCGCGGATCCGCGATCGCAAAGAAGGCCTATATGGAAGGCCGCTCGATCCTGGAGGTCGCTGCCGAGATGACCACGCTCGATCCCGCGGAATTGCGTCGGCTGCTCGATCCACTGCAGCTGACCAAAGGGGGCGTCGGTGCCGGCTCGGACAAGGGCGGCTGAGCGGCGGTTGATGAGTTCCCTGAATCCGTTTAGCAAAGCGATGATTCGCGCATCGCTGTACTCACAGCGCTCCTTGCCGGAAGACGACATGCTGTGGCTCGCCGGCGCGACGCCGGAGTTCAGGGAGCAGGTGCGCGCCATGTTGCCGGCACAGGGCGTGCCGGCCGCAGTGCTCGTACCGCTGGTCGAGCGAGAGGCCGGTTGGACGGTCCTGTTGACGCAGCGCTCGGTCGCGCTCAGGGATCATGCCGGACAAATCAGTTTTCCGGGCGGACGCATCGAGCCGGGCGATGCGGATGCTTGGGCCGCGGCGCTGCGCGAAGCCGAAGAGGAGATCGGCTTGCCGGCGGATAAAATCGAATTTGCCGGATATCTGCCTGATCATTTGATCGTTACGGGCTTTCGCGTGACGCCGGTCGTCGGCTTCATCGATCCGAATTATGACCTCAAACTCGATGCCGCCGAGGTGCGCGATGCATTCGAAGTTCCGTTGACGTTTTTGTTCGACGCGGCGAATCATCGGCCGCGCCAGCGACGCATCGGCGAACTTACGCTCGATACCTTCGACATACCGTACGGAACGCGCAATATTTGGGGAGCGACGGCCGGCATGCTGATGACGTTGCGGCGCTTGGTGCTGAAACACGGCACGCAGCTGCAGGCGCAATGAGTTCCGCTCTGCAGGAGCTGCTCGCCACCATGGCACGTCTGCGTGCACCCGACGGCTGCCCATGGGATCGCGAGCAAACCTTCGCGACGCTCGCGCGCTACACGCTCGAGGAGGCCTATGAACTCGTGGATGCGATCGATCGCGCCGATTTGCCGCATTTACGCGACGAACTCGGCGATTTGCTGCTGCAAGTGGTATTCCACAGCCAGATTGCGAGCGAAAGCGGTGTATTCGATTTTGATGCGGTCGCCGCGGGCATTACCGAGAAGTTGAAGCGCCGGCATCCGCATCTGTTCGCGGATGCCCAACTGCCGTCTGCCGGTGCCGGCGGCGCGGTGGGCGCAGGCAGCGGAGCTGTCGCTACGGCGGCCGAGCAGTTGGTTTCCTGGGAAAACATCAAGGCCGAGGAGCGCCGCAGCGCGCGCGCCTCGACGAGCGCCGCGGGCGGCCCCGTGAGCCAATTAGACGATGTACCGCGCTCGCTACCCGCACTCATGCGAGCCGACAAACTCAGCAAGCGCGCGGCGCGCGTCGGCTTTGATTTCGATCTGGCGGATCAAGCGGCCGCCAAGGTCTACGAGGAACTCGAGGAAGTCGGCGCGGCGGCGCGTGCGAACGCCGACGCGACGCCCTCGCGTGAAGTCTTCGAGGAAGTCGGCGATCTGTTGTTTGCGGCAACCAATTTGGCGCGCAAACTGGGTGTGGATGCGGAATCCGCGTTGCGCGAGGCGAACGCAAAATTCGAGCGGCGCTTTCGCGGCATGGAGGCGATTGCGGCCGCGCGCGGTCTCGCTTTCGAATCCTTGAGCTTGTCCGACCAGGAGCGCTTGTGGCACGAAATGAAACAGCGCGAGTGACTCCGGAAAAATGACCGTGGATCGGAGCGCCGCCGCCCGACTCAGTGCGCGCCGCGCGGCGCCCTTGACGTTCAGATTCGATGCTGCGCTGCCGATAACCGCCCGCCGCGCCGAAATACTCGAAGCGCTGCGCACCCATCAGGTGCTGATCGTCGCCGGCGAAACCGGATCGGGCAAGAGCACGCAGCTGCCGCAGTATTGTCTGGAAATCGGACGCGGCATCGACGGCCTGATCGCCCACACACAGCCGCGCCGCATCGCGGCCCGGGCTCTCGCTGCGCGCATCGCCGAGGAACTCTCGCAGCCGGTCGGGGATGCGGTCGGATTCCGCGTTCGGTTCGCCGATCAGGTATCCGAACGAACGCGCCTCGTGCTCATGACCGACGGATTGCTGCTTGCCGAGCTCAATACGGATCCCTGGCTGCGCCGTTACGATACCGTGATCGTCGACGAGGCCCATGAACGAAGCTTGAACGTCGACCTGCTGCTCGGCGTGCTCAAACGCCTGATTGCAGGTCGGCCCGAGTTGAAGGTCATCGTGACTTCCGCGACGCTCGACGTCGAGCGCATGTCGGAGTTCTTCGGCGCCGCGCCGATCGTGACCGTCAGCGGGCGTAGCCATCCGATCGAAGTGCGCTACACGGATGCGGCGGATCTCGACGAGGAACCGGATCTGCCGACCGCTGTGCTGCAGGCCTCCCGGGAAATCGGCGCCGAACCGGGGGATATCGGGCACGGCGACGTACTCGTGTTCCTGCCGGGCGAGCGCGAAATCGCCGACGTCGGGGAACTGTTGGAGCGCGAGCTTCAGGCCGACGCGGATGTGATTCCCCTGTATTCGCGGCTCGCCTGGGATCAACAGAGCAGAGTCTTTCAGCGCGGCGCGCGGCGCCGCATCGTGCTCGCGACGAACGTCGCGGAGACCTCGATCACGGTGCCGGGCATCCGCGCGGTCATCGATTCGGGGCTCGCGCGCGTGAGCCGCTACAGTTCGCGCAATCGGCTGCAGCGGTTGCCGATCGAACCCGTATCGCGCGCGAGCGCCGATCAACGCAAGGGCCGCTGCGGCCGCTTGGGTCCAGGATTGTGCATACGGCTGTACGGCGAAGCCGACTTCGCCGCACGAGCCGCATTCACCGAGCCGGAAGTGCTGCGCACGAATCTTGCCGCGCTGCTGCTGCGCTTGGCGGCCGATGGTCTCGGCGCGGCCGAGGATTTTCCGTTCATCGATGCGCCCGATGGGCGGGCGCTCAACGACGGCTATCGTGTGCTGCAAGAGTTGGGCGCGCTCGATGAGCTGCGGCGCATCACGCGCCGCGGCCGCGCGATGGCGCGCCTGCCGCTCGATCCGCGGCTTGCGCGTGCCTTGCTGGAAAGCAAGCGATTTCGTGCCGAAGCGGAGTTACTGGCGATCGTCGCGGGCTTGAGCGTGCCCGATGTGCGCATAGCAACGCAGGGCGCGGACGCCGAGGAATCCGCCGAAGCCGCCGCATTCGATGATGCCAAATCCGAATTCAGCGCACTCGTGAAATTATGGCGTGCGTACCGCAAAGCGCGCGAGGGCTCGCGGCGCGAATTGCGGCGCTGGTGCAAGGAGCGGCGGCTGTCGCTGCTGCGGCTGTCCGAGTGGGATAACGTCTATGGCCAGGTTGAGACCGAAGCGGCCGAACTCGGAATCGTCGCCGGGCGCCACGGTGCGACCTATTCCGCGGTGCATCGATCCTTGCTCGCCGGCTTCTGCACGATGGTCGGAGCGCGCGGCGAGGAGGGCGTCTATCTCGGCACGCGCGGCGTGAAGTTTCACATTTTCCCCGGCTCGCCGCTCAAACGGCGCAAACCACTCTGGGTCATGGCCGCGAACATCGTCGAAACCTCGCGAGTCTACGCGCGGCGCGTCGCCGAAATCCAGCCGATGTGGATCGAATCGGCCGCCGAGCAGCTGTTGAAGCGCGAGTATCTGGAGCCCGACTGGAGCGAGACGCGCGAAGAAGTCATTGCGCACGAGCGCACGAGTTTTCTGGGTCTGGTCCTCAGCGCCGATCGGACCGTCAACTACGGGCCCATCGCGCCGGAGGAATCGCGCCATATTTTTGCGCGCGAGGCGCTCGTGTATCAGCGTCTCGCGCGCAGACCCGCTTGGCTGCAAGCCAATGACGCGGCGCTTGCCGCGGCGCAGCGCATCGAGGAGCGACTGCGCACGCGCGATCTCGTCGTCGACGCCGAGTCGCTCGTCGATTTTTACGATAAGGCGCTGCCGCGGCAGGTGTCGAGCGCCGCCACGCTCGAGTATTTCAGCCGTCACATGAGTTCGGCCGAACTACGGACGCTCACGCTCGAGCCGGCAAACCTGTATGCGCGCGCGCCGGACCCGCTGGCCCTCGCGCAATTTCCCGAGCGCGTCGATCTGCCCATCGATTGCGGCGCGACGCTGCAAACGCTCGCAGTCGATGTCGAGTATCGCTTCGCGCCCGGCGACGCGCAAGACGGCGCGACGCTCGTTCTGCCTCTGCTCGCACTACCGCGCCTGACGCGGATTGCCGTCGACGCGGCCATCCCCGGACTCGCCAAACCCCGCATCGAGGCGCTGCTGCGCACGCTGCCAAAGGAGGCGCGCCGCCGATTGATTCCGATCGCGCAGACCGCGGATCGATTCGTCCAATCGAGCGCGCAGGCCGCCTGGGATGCGCAGGGCCTCGGTGAATGGCTCACAGCCATAGAAGGCGTGCCGGCGCCGCTCGTGCGATTCGATGCCGCGGCGATCGACGCCTATTTGACGCCGCAATTGGCGGTCGTCGAGGACGGTCGGCAAATCGCGCGCGGCAGCGACCTCGCCGCGCTGCGCCGCGCGACCGCGGCGCGCGCGCGCGCCACGCTCGATCGCCTCGCGCGCGCCGCGCATCCGGACGCATGGCAGCGATTTGCGCCGCAGGAGCTCGCATCATCTGTGGCCGTGGCGGTCCCCGGCGGGTCGATCGAGGTATTTCCGGCGCTCGAGCGCAACGGCGATTTGCTACGGGTCGGTCTGCACTGGACGCGCGCCGAAGCGGATCGATGCATGCAGCAAGGCGCCGTCGATCTCGCGCGCAGGATGCTCGAGCGGCAAACACGCGATCTCGGCAAACGCATTGGCGAAAACGCGCCGCTACTGTTGGCGGCGAGCCCGTTCCTGCGCGGCGAGGCGCTCATTGACGCGCTGCTGCACCTGTCGTTTCGCCGCGCCTGCTTCGGGGATGCGCCGCCGCCGCGCACGCGCGGCGCATTCGAACAGGCACTCGAGCTCGCGCGCGAATCGCTGTTCGATACGCTCTCGGCGGTCTGCAGCCAGGCATCGGCGTGGTTCACGGAGGCGCGTGCCGTGCGCCGGCTGCTCGATGACTCGCGCGCCAAGGCGATGCCGCAGCTGGCGGCAGACAGCCACACGCATCTGCGCAATATCCTCGATGCACGCGTGCTCGTCTCCATGCCGATCGAGCAGCTGGGCCAGATTCCGCGCTATTTGCGCGCCGAGGAGCGGCGTTGGCAGCGCTTGCTCACGCGCGGCAGCGAGGCGCCCGCGATCGCACGCGAGCTCCTCGCCTGGTCCGCGCGCTGCGAGGCCCTCGAGCAGCAGGTGCACGCCGAGCTGCGCTGGCTGCCGCAACTCGAGGACCTCTACTGGTGGATCGAGGAATACCGCGTGTCCTTGTACGCGCAAGAACTCAAGACGCCGCGCCCCGTATCGGCGGCGCGCCTACAGGAGCGCGCCGCCGCGATCGAGGCCTGGCTCAGACGTTGAATTGAATGCCTTGCGCCAAGGGCAGCTCGGCGCTCCAGTTGATCGTCGTCGTCTGGCGTCGCATATAGGCTTTCCACGAATCCGATCCGGCTTCGCGGCCGCCGCCGGTATCCTTCTCGCCGCCGAACGCGCCGCCGATCTCCGCGCCCGAGGTGCCGAGGTTGACGTTCGCGATGCCGCAGTCGCTGCCCTCCGCCGACAGGAAGCGCTCCGCAACCTGCAGGCGATCGGTGAACACGGCCGAGGACAAGCCGTAGGCAACGGAATTCTGAATCTCGATGGCCTCCTCGAGCGTGTCATAGGCCATCAGATACAAGATCGGCGCGAAGGTTTCGTTCTGCACGACCGTGAGATTTGGCGTCGCGCGCACGATCGCGGGTTCGACGAAATTGCCGGCGCGTTCCAAGCGCCGGCCGCCGCACAGCAGCGCGCCGCCCTCGGCCTGTGCCGCGGCAACGACCTCTAGAAAGCGCGCAACGGCGGCCGCATCGATCAGCGGACCCATGAGCGTCTGCGGATCCAATGGATCGCCGATGCGAATCTGTCCATAGGCCGCGACCAGGCGCTTCTCGAGCTCCGCAAGGCGCGAACGATGCACGAGCACGCGCCGCGTCGTCGTGCAGCGCTGGCCCGCGGTGCCGACTGCGCCGAACACGAGCGCCGGGACCGCGAGGTCGAGATTGGCGGTCGCATCGACGATGATCGCGTTGTTGCCGCCGAGCTCCAGCAAGCTCTTGCCGAGCCGCTCCGCGACGCGCATGCCGACCTGGCGGCCGACATGCGTCGAGCCGGTAAACGAGACGAGCGCCACGCGTTTGTCGGCCACGAAGCGGGTCGCGAGCTCCGTTGCGCTGTCGATGAACAATTGAAAAATCGGCGGCAGCGAATGGCGCGCGAGCACGCGATTGCAGATGCGTTGCACGGCGAGCGCGCAAAGCGCGGTTTTGGGCGACGGTTTCCATACGGTCGCATTACCCGCTATCGCCGCAAGACACGCGTTCCACGACCATACCGCGACCGGAAAGTTGAACGCGGATATCACGCCGACCACTCCGAGCGGATGCCATTGTTCGTACATGCGATGCTCGCTGCGCTCCGAGTGCATCGTCAGGCCGTAGAGCATGCGCGACTGCCCGACCGCAAAATCGGCGATATCGATCATCTCCTGTACTTCGCCGTCGCCCTCGGCTTTGATCTTGCCGTTCTCCAAGGACACGAGACTGCCGAGCGCCGCCTTATGCGCGCGCAGTTCCTCCCCCAGCAAGCGCACGACTTCGCCGCGCTTGGGCGCGGGTACCCGGCGCCACTGGTTGGCGGCCGCCACCGCGTCGGTCATCACGCGCTCGTAGTCCGCCAAGGTCGCGCCACGAACCTGCGCGAGCCGCCGGCCGGTCGCGGGATTGGTCGAATCGATGAGCGGCCCGGTCTCGGTCGCACTCCAGCCGCCGCTGCCGGACCAGGCGCCCGGGTTGACGGCGTCGATGCCGAGCGCCGACAGGCATTCCTGCGCCCGCGTGGTCTCGCTCGGGTGCGCAGGCGAAGCTTGCGGAGGCGAGCTTTGCGGGGGTGGGGATTTCGGCGGCGAACTTTGTTGCGGCATGCGAATTCTCGGCATGAGACTGACGGGCGCGCATTTTGACTCGGGATCGTCCACAAGGCTACCATCCGCGGCCTCTTTCCTGATGGTTCTGCTCCATGTCCAAGAGTTCTGCGTTGACGAATTGGCACCCGGCGAGCTGGCAGAGCCGGACCGCGGCTCAGCAGCCGCGCTACGCCGACAAAATCGCGTTGGAACGCGCGATCGCCTCTTTGGGCAAGCTGCCGCCCTTGGTGGTTTCCTGGGAGATCGAAGCGCTGAGGGCTAAGCTCGCGGCGGCACAACGGGGCGAGCAATTTCTGCTGCAAGGCGGCGATTGCGCCGAGAGTTTCGACGATTGCGAATCCGACAAGATTGCCAAGCGGCTCAAGATCTTGCTGCAAATGAGCTTGGTGCTGTTGCAGGGCCTCAAAAAGCCGGTCATACGGGTCGGGCGCTTCGCCGGGCAATACGCCAAACCTCGCTCGACCGAAACGGAAACCCGGGATGGGATCAGCTTGCCGTGTTATCGCGGCGATAACGTCAATCGTCCGGGCTTTTCGCAGGCCGAGCGCGAGCCGGATCCCGAACTGCTGCTGCGCGGTTACGAGCGCGCGGCTCTCACGCTCAATTTCGTCCGTGCACTCATCGACGGCGGCTTTGCCGATCTTCATCACCCGGAGTACTGGGATCTCGGGTTCCTGCGCCACTCGCCGCTTGGTGACGCCTATCAGAAAATCGTCGATTCGATCGCCGAGTCGCTGGATTTCTTCGAATCGATGAGCGGGCAGCGCGTGCACTCTGCGAGCCGCGTGGATTTTTATACGAGCCATGAAGGCTTGCATTTATTTTCGGAACAGGCGCAAACCCGCTACATCGAACGGCAGAAGCGCTGGTATAACTTATCGACTCACATGCCGTGGGTCGGTATGCGGACCGCCGATCCCAATGGCGCGCATGTGGAATATTTCCGCGGTATCGCCAATCCAATCGGCGTCAAAGTCGGTGCCGCGATGAGCGCCGAATGGCTGCAGGAGCTCGTGCAGGTGCTCAATCCGCAGAACTTGGCGGGCCGCCTGACCTTGATCCACCGTTTCGGCGTCAAGGAGATCGAGCAGCGCTTGCCCGAGGTGATACGCGCAGTGCGCGCGACGGGCTCCCAAGTGCTGTGGGTCTGCGATCCGATGCATGGCAACACCGAGACGACGGCGGCCGGAGTCAAGACGCGGCGCTTCGAAAATATTCTCGCCGAGGTCGAAACCTCGTTCCGGATTCACGCCGACTGCGGTTCGATCATGGGCGGCGTGCACATCGAGCTTACCGAAGAGGATGTCACCGAGTGCATCGGTGGCGCTCGCGGTCTTGCGGAGGCCGATCTTGCACGCGCCTATAAGTCGCCTGTCGATCCGCGCTTGAATGGCGAGCAGGCCCTCGAACTCGCGATGCGCATCGCCGAGCGGGCCGGCGCCAGCAGGCGAACGAAGCGAACAAAATCGTGAGCCGTAGCTATTTTGTAAGGCCCATGTAATCGTTTATAAATCAATAGGTTATAAATCCTCCTTCGAGTCTTAATAAAATTTGGACCGCAATTTTGAAAACCCGGCTTGCCTCGATGCGTGCAGGTGCTATTCTGCCTCACGCCTTCTTCCCGCCCGTTTGTTTAGACTGAATTTTTGACGCCAAGCCCCCTGTTATTAAGGGCTTGGGGGTCGCCCAAAAACCGGTCAATAGGCTCAAACCGATCGCTTGAGCCGCAGGTTGGATTGCGTTCGGGTTAGTCCAAAGCCAAGCGCGATCTACGGCGGGCTACGCGGAACTCCGCGTAGCCCGTTTTTTGACTTTTTTCGACGTCCTTGGCCTTGGTGAAGCTCTTAAGTAATGATCAGCGTCTACGATTCCGGCTGCCGCCGCTGTTCTCGTCTTGCCGAATTCTTGGATGAGGTCAAACAAGAGCGGGCCGACTACTTCTGCAAGCCTGTGCCGGCATTCGGCGACCCCACGGCTAAGATCGTGATCGTGGGCCTGGCGCCCGGCAAACATGGCGCGAACCGCAGCGGACGTCCTTTCACCGGAGATCATGCCGGCATACTGCTTTACGAAACCTTGCACAAGTTTGGGCTCTCGACTGCGCCGGTCTCGTTGTCGGTCGACGACGGGCTGAGCTTGCGCGGCGCACGCATCACCAACGCGGTGAAATGCCTGCCTCCGGACAACAAGCCGTTGCCCATCGAGATCAACACTTGCAATGCGTACTTGCGCGCCGAACTCGCGCAAGACCGGAGCGCGCGCGTCATTCTTGCCTTGGGGACGATCGCCCACGCCGCGGTGCTCAAGGCCTGCGATCTCGCGGCCGTGCGGGTTCGATTTGCACATGGCGCCGTTCATCGGATCGACGCGCGGCGCGTGTTGCTGGATTCTTATCATTGCAGCCGCTATAACACCCAGACACGGCGCCTGACCACGGCAATGTTCGAGGCAGTCGTGGCGCGCGCGATCGAACTCGCGCAATGAGCGTCGACGCGCTCCAGCCGAACCCCATCCAGTTCGACGCCAAGTCCTTCGTCGATAGCCTGCCGGGCCGCCCCGGCGTCTATCGAATGCTGGGCGCCGACGGCGAAATTTTGTACGTCGGCAAGGCGCGCAACCTCAAGAGCCGGGTCGGCTCGTATTTCCAACCGAGCAATGTGCATCCCAAGGTCGTTGCGCTGATCGGCAAGACCGTGAATATGGAAGTCACGATCACCAATTCGGACACCGAAGCGCTGCTGCTCGAGTTGAATCTGATCAAGAAGCATCGGCCGCGATTCAATATCATCCTGCGCGACGACAAGAGCTTTCCATTTCTGCATTTCACGACCGCACACGAGTTTCCGGCGTTGAATTTATATCGCGGGTCCCGCAAGGAACCGGGCCGCTTCTTCGGCCCGTACCCGTCCGCCGGGGCCGTGCGTGAAGCGCTGCAGCAGCTGCAGAAGCTGTTCCGCTTGCGCAATTGCGACGATACGTATTTCGCGAACCGCTCGCGGCCCTGTCTGCAATATCAAATTCAGCGCTGCACGGCGCCCTGCGTCGGATTGATCTCGAAGGAGCGCTACGCGCGCGAAATCGATGCGGCGATCAAGGTGCTGGAGGGCCGCAATGACGAGGTCAATCAGGATCTCGCGCGGCGCATGGAGGAGGCGGCCCAGCACCTGGAGTTCGAGGAAGCCGCGAAATTGCGCGACCAGATTGCGAACCTGAAGACCGTTCAAGCACAACAGATCGTCACCGCGGATTTGCACCATGACGCCGATGTCATCGCCGTGGCGGCGGGTAACGGCGAGTATTGCGTCGCCCTGATGTTCGTGCGTGCCGGGCGCAGCTTAGGATGCACGACATTTTTTCCGAAGGCGCCGTTTGCCGAACCGCACGAGGTGCTGGCGGCGTTCGTCGCACAATACTACCTGGAGCGCGACTCGCCCGCCGAGATCATCGTCGCGCACGACTTCGAAGAGATGGCGGTGCTCGAGGCCACGCTCGCCGAACGATCCGGGCATCGAGTGCGGATCACGAGTTCGGTGCGCGGCATTCGCGCACGCTGGCGCGAAATGATGCAAAGCAACGCCGAGCAGGCATTGAAGATGCGCGGGCTCGCGCGCGCGAGCATCGAAGCGAACCTCGAGCAGCTGCGCGAGGTGTTCAATCTCGACGCGGCGCCGACGCGCATCGAATGCTTCGATATCAGCCACACCGGCGGCACCGATACAATCGCCTCCTGCGTCGTATTCGGCGTCGAAGGCGCATTGAAGAGCGAATACCGGCGATTCAACATTGCCGGCATCGAGCCCGGCGACGATTATGCGGCGATGTATCAGGCGCTCACCCGGCGCTACAAGCGCGTGCGCGACGGCGAATTCGCGGCCCCGGATATTCTGCTGATCGACGGCGGCAAGGGCCAGCTCGCCGAGGCGGCGAGGGTGCTCGAGGAGCTGCAAGTCAAGGACGTTACGTTAATCGGCGTCGCCAAGGGCGCCGATCGGCGTCCCGGCCAGGGGCAGCTGTTCTTGTTGGGTCGGGAGACGCCGTTTATACTGCCCCCGGACTCAAGTGCATTGCACCTGATACAGCGCGTGCGCGATGAAGCGCACCGGTTTGCGATTGCCGGCCATCGGCGCAAACGCGCCAAGCGTCATAGCGAGTCGATCCTCGAAACCATACCGGGCTTGGGGCCGGTGAAACGACGCGAACTGCTGAAGCAATTCGGTGGCTTGCAGGGAATATTGCGTGCGGGCATCGATGATTTCGTGCAAATCCGCGGTCTCGGCCGGAGCTTGGCCGAGGTAATCTATGAACATCTCCACCCCGGACACTGATACGCAGTCGTATTGGAACCTGCCGAACACGCTGACATGGCTGCGTATCCTGATGATTCCAGCGATCATCGGGTTGTTCTACTTGCCGAATTGGTGGGCAGACCCGGCGGCCTGCGCGGCGTTCGCGTTGGCCGGCATCACCGACTCGCTCGACGGCTATTACGCACGCAAGTACGGGCAAATCACGCGGCTCGGCGCTTTCCTCGATCCGGTGGCCGATAAGCTCATCGTCGCGAGCGCCTTGGTATTGATCGTCAGCAAGGACCCGCGCTGGTTTGTCGTCATCGTCGCCATCATCATCATCGGACGCGAAATCGCGGTCTCCGCGCTGCGCGAATGGATGGCCGAAATCGGCGCGCGCGGGCGCCTCGCGGTCTCGGTTTGGGGTAAATACAAGACGATCTTACAAATCGTCGGCCTCTCGTGTCTGCTGTTTCGGCGCGATTTGCTGTTCCTGCCCACTTACACGATCGGGTTGGTCCTGACCGCGATCGCGGCGGTCCTCACGCTCTGGTCTATGATTTTGTATTTGCGCCTCGCGTGGCCGGAATTGCGGGGCAGTTCAAGGCTTTAGCCTCGATCGCCCATGAGTTTTTCTTGACTCCAGGCGGTTCGGCCCTACAATTGCGCCTCTGCAACGGGCGGGAATAGCTCAGTTGGTAGAGCGCAACCTTGCCAAGGTTGAGGTCGCGAGTTCGAGTCTCGTTTCCCGCTCCAATACTTCTCTTGCCGTCAACGACTTGCGGAGGTTTTGGGCTGCATCCCCGTTGATTGCGCAGAGCGGGACCACAGATCCTCGGGTGTCCACGATCCGGTGACGGCCCTGCAGCAGGTACCATATCGTCCATTGCGAAGACCTGGCTGCTCGGGACACAACCGTCGAAACCGTCCGCCGACTGGATGCACTAGTCAAAATCAGGAATTGCTAAACATGGATCGGCGCGATTTTCTTCTGGCAACCACCGTCGCTGCAATTGCAGCCCCCGAAATCGCGATGAGTGACGCGTCTTCGGTCGCGGCCCTGGAACTGACTTTGGCTGACATCGCGACCGCCTACACCGACGGCCGTTTGACGTGCCGGAGACTGACCCAACTCTATCTCGATCGCATCAGTGCGCTCGACCGTCTAGGTCCGGGATTGGGCGCCGTGCTCGAAACCAATCCACGCGCACTCGACATCGCCGCTGAGCTCGACCGCGAACGGCAAACGCACGGGCCACGTGGACTTCTTCACGGCGTGCCGATTTTGATCAAGGACAATGTCGAGACCGCAGATCGAATGATGACGAGCGCAGGGTCCCGGGCACTCGAGGGTTGGTATGCGCCGGGGGACGCGCCGCTCGTAGCTCGATTGCGCGCCGCGGGTGCCGTGATTCTCGGCAAGACGAACTTGAGCGAGTGGGCCAACTTTCGATCCTCTCATTCCTCGAGTGGTTGGAGCGGCCGGGGCGGTCAGACCCATAATCCGTACGCGCTCAACCGAACGCCGTCGGGGTCGAGCTCTGGGTCGGCAGTGGCGGTGGCCGCGAATCTGTGTGCCGTTGCGGTTGGCACGGAAACTGATGGGTCGATCGTGAGTCCCGCCTCGATCAACGGCATTGTCGGTATCAAGCCGACGGTCGGACTCGTGAGCCGCGGCGGCATCGTGCCCATCGCGCACAGTCAAGACACCGCCGGACCTCTTGCAAGAAGCGTGCGCGACGCCGCCGTGCTGCTCGGTTCGATGGTAGGCCTGGACGCCGCCGATCCGGCGAGCGTCGCCGTTGGCGAGCGATTCGAACGCGACTATCTGCGCTTTCTCGATCCCGATGGTTTGCGCGGCGCGCGGCTGGGAATTGCGCGCCGCTTTTTCGCCGACAACGCGCCACTCAATGGCTTCTTGGATGACTGCGTCGCGACGCTCAAACGCGCCGGCGCAATCGTCGTCGACCCGGCCGATTTACCCATGCACGGCGCGGCGGCCGCGGCAGAACAGGAAGTCCTGCTGTACGAATTCAAGTCCGATTTGAACAGGTATCTCGCACGGCTGCCCGGCGATTTCCCGGTTCGATCCCTGGCAGACTTGATACGCTTTAACGAGGCGCACGCGAGCCAGGAGCTGACGCTGTTTGACCAGGAACTGCTGCGCCAGGCGCAAGCCAAAGGAAGCCTGGATGAGGCCGCGTACGGCGACGCGCGCGCGACCTGCCTGACCGCAACGCGCAGCGGTGGCATCGACGCGGTGCTCTGCGAGAACAGGCTCGACGCGATCGTCAGCCTGACTTCGGGCCCTGCGTGGCTGATCGATTCCGTGAACGGCGATTTCGATACCGGCGGATGCTCCTCTCCCGCGGCGGTCGCGGGCTATCCGCATATCACGGTCCCTGCAGGCCTCTATCGCGGGCTGCCAATTGGACTATCGTTCTTCGGCACCGCCTTCAGCGAGCCGACGCTGATAAAACTCGCCTCGGGATTCGAGCACGTGGCCAATGGACGCGTGGCCCCGCGCTTCTTGAGCGGCGTCTGAATTCACCGAGCACAGGGTGCGGCTACCTGCGAGTTGCTCAAGGTACGTAAAGCGTCGGCATTTTGTTCTGAGGATTTCGTAGGGCGGTCGCCTTGGTGATCGTCGCGCGCCTTGTGCGCTATTGGTCGAGCTGTTAATATATCAAATTGGCTTGGAAACCAATAAGTTAGGCAATCCGGGCCACAATCTTGCCAAGGTTGGGGTCGCGAGGTCGAGTCTCGTTTCCCGCTCCGTTTTAGGCACTATCCCCGATGCCTGGGGCTCGTGGTCTCCCCGAGAGCGGCTAGGTGGCAGAATGGTCATGCAGCGGCCTGCAAAGCCGCGTACGCCGGTTCGATTCCGACCCTAGCCTCCATCCGACGTGTCCTGCCGTGTACCCGACAGTCCTGCCGTGGTCTATACGGTCTCGTAACTCATTGATATTCAAACGAACTAGTGGGCCAGCGCGTCATTCGGTGTCCCGCACCGTCCTTGGCGAGCGTCGGCTAGACCTGGGGTAGATCCCTGGGGTATGTTGAAAGCAGGATTTCACATACCCCAGTATTGATGGCCTACCTCTCCGAGACTCGAATTCGTACTGCCAAAGCCAGCGACAAGCCCTACAAGCTGTTCGACGAGCGTGGCCTGCACATGCTCGTGACCCCGCAGGGAGGCCGCTTGTGGCGCCTGCGTTACTGGCTAGGCGGGCGCGAGAAACTCCTGACCTTGGGGGCGTATCCGGACGTGCCACTCAAGCGCGCCCGAGAGAAGCGCGAAGAAGCCCGCAAGCTCATCGCCGATGGCATCGATCCCAACGTCCAGCGCAAGGCGCTGCGGGAAGCATCGGCCGACACTTTCGAAGCCGTCGCCATCGAATGGCTAGCGCTTCAGAGCAAAGTCCTTGCGCCCGAAACGATGTCCATGCTCGGCGCGCGGCTGAACAACTTTCTCTATCTGTACATTGGCAAGCGCCCAGTGGGCGCCATCACCGCACAAGAGCTGCTCGCGGCGCTGCGCCGCATTGAGGCCCGCGGCCGGCACGAGACTGCGCATCGTGTCCGAGCCCTTGCAGGGCGGGTGTTGCGATTCGCGGTGGCGACCGGGCGCGCCCAGCACGATGTGGCCGCGGATTTGAAGGACGCATTGGCACCGGTGAAATCCCAGAACTTCGCATCCGTGACAGACCCCGCGCGC
>Ga0187862_10000376_pt1 | contig 52213 bp, 45 predicted proteins | sample June2016WEW_10_1_FD_133003 | JGI IMG/M metagenome (GOLD analysis project Ga0187862, IMG submission 133003) | Peatland microbial communities from SPRUCE experiment site at the Marcell Experimental Forest, Minnesota, USA - June2016WEW_10_150 | ecosystem: Environmental > Terrestrial > Soil >... | reverse complement strand
TCACGTGCGGCTTCGAACGATCAAACTTTTCCTTCGCCATAAAAATCCCAAATCCCTTTCATCGCTTGTACTGCTCGTTGCTTCTCAGGGCGCCGGCGGTCCGGCTCCAGCCCCAAAACCTTAAAAACAGCTACTAGCTCTTAGCTCAATCTCGCTCGCTCTTGCCTCATCTGCTCGTTCCAGCAATCCTGAAGCTAAAAGCTAATGGCTGTCTTTCTCAGTAGTACGCGTACACCTTCAAGTACCTTTGCCTTAACTCCAGCGGCACCTTCTCCACCAGCCGCAGATACCGTTCGCGCGTCAGCGCCTGATCTGAGACCGGCAATCCCTTGTACAGCCCGATCGCTTCCTTGCCCAGCAGCCCGCGCTCCAGGATCCCTTCGTAATTCCTCACCCGTAGCTTCGACTTGCTCACCCGGTTCAGAAAGACTTCCACGTCGCGCGCATCAAACGCCGCATCGATCAACTCGTGCAGCTTCGCATATCCCTGCTCATCGGTGACCGCAATCGCTGCCTGCTCAAACATCGTGTCCAACCCTCAATACACACTTCAGATTCCAGCTGAACTTGGAGCGGGAGACGGGGTTCGAACCCGCGACCAACAGCTTGGAAGGCTGTGACTCTACCACTGAGTTACTCCCGCCCTCAAAACAGTTCATAGTTCACAGTTCGTAGTTTTTCTCTTGCCCACTACAGCGATTCAACTCTCGTCCGCAGCTTCTGCGGAAGAACTGAGAACTGCGAACCAAGAACTGCGAACTGCCTTCCTGCATTTCTGGAGCTGATGACCGGGTTTGAACCGGTGACCTCTCCCTTACCAAGGGAGTGCTCTACCAACTGAGCTACATCAGCCCTCGAACCACAACTAACAGCCTTCAATTGAGATCTGTCAGCTGTCCTTCTCCCCCGCCCTGCGAATCTTCTCCGCATGCCGGGCTAAAACTGTTCTCAAAGCCATCCCGCCAATCACAATTAGCGGAATCAACTTCAACTCCACCGGCTTACCGAACACGAGCACCGAACCATCGCCCATCGTCAGCCAAACCAGCACTGCCAAAACCGCAAACATTCCCAGCGCCAACCAATACTTCCGATCTAAATCCGTTTCGGCGCTCTTCACTGTTCCCTGACCACTGTTCACTGTCCACTGTCATGGTGCACAGGGGAGGATTCGAACCTCCGTAGCTCGCAAGGAGCGGCAGATTTACAGTCTGCTGCCATTAACCGCTCGGCCACCTGTGCCCAAAGGCCCCACGCACAAAAAATCCGTCCGCGGCACCCCGAAACATCGTCCCCCAACTCCCCGCTCATCCATCTTCCGCGCACGCCGCAACCTCCGGATAAGTCCCGGAACCTCTCTTGCGCTTCGCCTGAAGTGGATTCTCCGAAGGAGTTGAGTTCCGGCGTTCAAAAAAAACTGCGTCCGCCGGTCAACTCTTGCCGATTTCGTCTCCCGTTCCGGCTTCTTGTGGAGCTGGCGAAGGGATTTGAACCCCCGACCCTCTGATTACAAATCAGATGCTCTACCAGCTGAGCTACGCCAGCTCTTTACCCACCCAGAAACCCGTCCGGAGGCCGATTCGTTCGCGGACACACTCCAGCTTTCCGCGTACACGGCACAGAACACAAGGTTAGCACACCGCGGCACCGCGAGCAAACGCGGAACCATCGTCCAAATAGCCGCCCCGAAAGTACCCGCCGCCGCCCTAACCAGTCGCTGTCTGCCCGGCTAAAACCGACTGCAGCCCGATCGCTTCGCGTCCCCTCGAGCGCTGCTTTCCCGAGCCCTGATCTCCCGAAATGTTTTGGCCTTCATCTCCGATTTGCCTTGACAGAAACGGCAGGAAGAATCGACGCTTCTTTCAGGCCCCTACGTACGCCTCTTGAGGTCCATTACATGAATTCCAAAAAATCCGCTTCTCTACTGGCGGGGCTCTTGGCCTTCGCCGCTGCCTTGGCCGTGTTGCCCGCCTCTGCCCAAACCCCTCCCACACGCAGACCGCGTGTCGCCGTGCTCGATTTCGACTACGCCACGGTGCAAAGCTACTCCAACGCCATGTTCGGCGCTGATGTCGACATCGGCAAGGGGATCGCCGATTTGCTCATTACCAACCTGGTTAAGGACGGCACCTTCGCTGTCTATGAGCGCCAGGCCCTCGACAAGCTCATGACCGAGCAGAATTTCTCCAATTCAAATCGTGCCGACCCCGCCACCGCCGCGCGCCTGGGCAAGCTGGCCGGCGTTGATGCCATCATCATCGGCGCAATTACCGAGTTCGGCAACGAGACCAAGAATCAGAACGTGGGTGGCGGAGGTGGCGGCTGGCATGGCATCGGCATCGGCGGCATCGGCCACTCCAACTCCAAGGCTAACGTGGTCATCAATCTCCGCGTCGTCGATGTCGACACTGGCGAAATCTTGGCCGTGGCCGACGGCACGGGCCAGTCCAGCCGCTCTTCCACCTCGCTCCTGGGCGGCGGCGGCAACTGGCACGGCTTCGGCGGCGGAAACGTGGACTTTGGTTCCAGCAACTTCCAGAGCACCATCATCGGCGAGGCCACCAAGGCCGCAGTCGATCAGCTCACCACCAACCTGCTCGCCGATGCCTCCAAGGTCACCGTGCGCACCATCAAGGTCGATGGCCTTGTCGCCGCGGTCGATGGCGGACAGATCATCCTCAACGTTGGCGCCAAAGCCGGCGTCAAGGTTGGCGATCAGCTTCAAGTCCTCCGCGTCACCAAGGAAATCAAGGACCCCTCCACTGGCCAGGTCATTCGCCGCCTCACCTCCACCATTGGGGTGATCCGCGCCACCGACGTCGACGATGCCTCCTCGGTCTGCGTTCCTGTATCAGGCTCCGGCTTCCAGGAAGGCGATCGCGTCTCCTCCGAGACCCAATAGCAGCCGTCGCCACCCTCCTACGCCCGCCGCTCATCATCAACGCGGCGGGCGATTTAGCCTGCACTCTCGAGGAACCTGAGCTTGGCCGGCTTTTCCCTTTGGCACGGCCACTCCATGCTGCTGCATCGGCCACGGGAGCCGCGCGTCCGCTTGCGCCCTGCCACTCCAAAGCTGCCCACTTGAGAAATTCTCCTCTCGGGTAGATGATGATTCCGTCACCAACGACGCATCGATTTACCCTGTTTTGAGCGGTTAGGAGACGCTGAATGCGCTCGAGTCTTCTCGCGGCCCCGCTTCTCGCAACTTTGTTTCTTGTGGCCGGCCCAATGCTGTTTCCTCAGCAGCCGCCCGCGAGCGCAACATCCGCGGCCGCCAACGATCCATCTGTACATGTCTCGAACGGCCCGGGTTCCGCATTCCACTTCACGAAAGACGACTTGAAACTCCTCAATGAATCCAACGCCATCGACAGCGATCTGGAAGCGAAAGGCTTCGTCCTGCACGATCCCGTCGTCCAGGCCTACATCGATGCCATTGGCAATCGCATTCTCGCCGGCCGTCACGTGCCCGAGAAAGTCACCTTCCGCTTTCTCATTCTGCGCGACACCTCGGTCAACGCCTATTCCTTAGCCAACGGCTCGGTATACGTGACCTCCGGTCTGCTGTCGCTCCTCAAGAACGAGGCGCAACTTGCCAGCGTGCTCAGTCATGAGACATCCCATGTCTACGAGCGCCACGCGTACCTTGAGAATCGCGACAGGGGCAACAAGAGCCTGGCCATGGAAATCATCGTTGCGGCAGCCAGCTGGGTTCCCGGCGGTTATGCAGCGTCCCTCGCTGCCGACGCCGCAGCCAATGTCAGCTCTCTCATCTTGATTGAATCCATTTACGGATATTCCCGCGAAAAGGAACAGCAGGCCGATAGTGATGGCATTGCCGCCATGGCCGCCGTTGGCTACAATCCTCACGCAATAGCTGCGGCCTTCGAACTTCTCGACCAGGACAGCACTCTCGAATACGAGCCGCGGCCAACGTTCTACCATGACCACCCCAAACTCCAGGAACGCGAGGCGGCTGCCCTTGAATACGCCGACGCGCACACGCCTGCGGACGCGCAAATCGCTCCCGAGCAGGAATACTTGAATGCCGTTGCACTGGCCATCGTGTCCAACGTTGAAGACGACCTGGAAAGCCGTAAGCCGCGCACAGCCGTCGCCCGCGCCACGCGCCTTGTGAATGCTTTCCCGGGAAACCCCGAGTATCAGATGCTCCTCGGCGAGGCGTACCGGCAGCTTGGCGCCAAAACCACGGAGCCGACCGAGGAGGAGCTGACTCATCGGGGCGAAGCCAACCAGCGCAAGCTAATGCTGAACATGTCGGAGGAGCAGGAACAGCAGAAGCTGCTCTCGTCCGATCAAGGTCGCGCGGCGTTGAAGCAGAACCAGGCCGCCGCTGAGAAGCTCTTCCTCTCTGTCATTCAAGAGCAACCCGACGATGCGCTTGTCTATCGCGAACTCGGCTTTCTCTACGAAGATGAAGGGCGTTACTCCGACGCGGCCGCAAACTACCAGGACTATTTGAAGCGGCTGGCTCCGAACAGCTTGGACCGATATCGTATCGAGCGGCGCCTGGCCCAATGCCAGAGCCGGCAAACAGCGGAGACGCATCGATGAGGAGACAATCTCGATGAACGTTGCACGCCGAATCTCGCTACTTCTCTCGCTCGCTATTCTTGCTTGCGTTTCCGCTTTGCACTCTTCCGCGGAATCGTTCTGGGCTGAGCACAAGGTCTTTTCCGGCAAGCCTCCCATCCGCACCGCCTGTTTGATGCCGCCTGAAGCTGATCTCGTTAAGCTCGGCGTCAAGACCTCGGAGAAAATGCCCAAAGAGTCCGATGACTGGTCCAGGGCGCTCAAGGTTCTGGTTTGGACGCACCTCAGCGCGGATGGGATCGCGATCGGTTCCGCTACCGACGCTCTCTCCAGCGGCGCATCCTACCCCGATATCCAGCAGGCGATCCAGCAGATTCAGCAAAAATACGACGCACTTTCAGGCACTCTCTACAAGAAGCCGAAAGAGATCGAGAAGGGTGCCTACACGCTCGACGATCAGGTGGCCATGCTGCCCTGCGCTGCCAATTCCGATGTGCTTGTCTTTGTCCAGGGCGCGGGAGCCGTTCCCACCCCGGGTCGCCAGGCCATGGGGGCGCTCGGCGGGAGCATCTTGACCGAGGGAGCCGTCGTTTACGTCACCTTTGCCGACGCTAAAACCGGCGAAATCATGGCCATGATCCGCTTCCACAATGTCGGCGATTTTCTCACCGACGAGGAAGGGGAATTCGCCACTCCGCTCGATGCCGCGCTCGCCGACATAAACCTCGGATCGGCTCGCAAGGTTGAGAGGGCTCGGGAAGCCGCCTCGCCCGACCAGCGTTAACACTCACCCGCCATTCCGTATGCCACAAAAGTCACTTGCGAACCCGCACCGTGCTATTCCATCATTCGATGAGTGCCCAAAGGGGTTACCGGTTGGCTCCCTTTCCCCGAAGGAGAGGCTTTTATGCGCAAGGCTGTTTGCGCGGGTCTATTTCTGGTGTTTTGCCCGTTCCTCCTCGCCCAGCAGGTTCCGTTCCTACTCGCCCAGCAGGAGCAGTCGCTGAACAATGACTCCATCATCAAGATGGTCAACGCTCAGCTCTCAGAAAAAGTCATCATCACCACCATCAATGCTTCGCCGGGCGCCTTCGATACCTCGCCTGACGCCCTCATCGCGCTCAAGCAGGCCGGTGTCAGCGACAAAGTGATTACGGCCATTGCGTCCAAAGGCGAAGGCGCCGCTCCCGACTCCGCCGCGCCATCCGCCCCCGATGCATCCGCGCCCTCTGCGCCTCTTCCTTCGAGCGTCGACAATATCGGCGCTTACTACAAAGACAGCGGCGGCAACTGGCAACCGCTCCCTTCTGAAGTCGTCATCTTCCAGTCAGGCGGAGTGATCAAGCATTTTGCCTCCGCCGGCCTCATGAAGCAAGACCTGAACGGCCTCGTCGGCGGCATGCGCAGCCGCCTCGTCGTCAGCACGCCCATTACCTTTATCCTCCATGTGCCGCAGGGTCGCACCGCCAGCGACTACGAGCTCGTTCGTCTTCACGTTGCCGGCAACAACCGGCAGTTTCAATCCGTCGCCGGCGGCCTCATCCACGAGTCCTCCACCAGTTCCATCCGTGACGAGATCGATTTCTCGGGCACTCAGATGGGACCATCTACCTACCAGATCGTCCTCAATAACGGATTGGGCAATGGTGAGTTCGGTTTCCTCGAGCCGCAGGACACGTCCTCGCCCAAAACTCCGGCCAGCTCGGGCAAAATCTTCACCTTCGCCATCGTCGACTAGGCAAGCTGCCCAGCCATAGCCACGCCGCAGCGTGCCCATCCAAGCTCTGCTTGGGCAGGGCACGCCCGCAGCGCCCGCGCCCGCCTGAAACGAGGAAACCTTAGTCCTATTGCGCAAACCGGCGTTTGGGAGGATCATTCCTGTAATTTCCCCGAGTAGCTTCTCTCGTTCCGAACAACAAGGGGGGCCCGTGTGTTAAAAGGGGAAAAAGTGAACAAGTTAATTGCAATTCTTCTTTGTGTCTTGTTTCCATTGAGCGCCTTCGCCGGCGAATACGGCTACAAAATCATCTATGACGGAGGGTCGCTACCTGACTCCAAGCCCGGAACGGACATGAAGCTGTCCATCGAGGGCACGAACAGTCGGATGATGCGTGATGGGGTTGAAGTCGCGGTCATACCGGCGGCATCCGTCACTGAAATCAGCTATGGGCAGGACGTGCACAGGCGTGTAGGAGCAGCCATCGGCCTCGCCGTATTTTCGCTCGGCCTCGGAGCCCTACTGGCCCTCTCCAAATCGAAGAAGCACTTCGTCGGCATCACCTGGGACAACAATGGCCAAAAGGGTGGAATCGCGTTTCAAGCCGATAAGAACGACTACCGAGGACTTCTTGCCGGACTCGAAGGGATCACCGGCAAGAAAGCAGTCGATTCAGACACGATGACGGTAAAGAACTGACGGCAACTCCGAAGGAAGTCCTGTCCCGGAGCGTCGCGGAAGATCAGGCAACGCACCGGCCGAATGGCCGTCGCCGTTCTCTCGCGCCCCATCCGGCGCTCGCGGCGTGCAATCCGCGGAGGAAGCTTGTGCCAAGCACCTCGGGGAGCACATCGAAAAAGGCAAATAGACGAAACCCCTCCGCAGACCTGAGGTGTTACGCTCATTCCTGAAGGCTGCGCCTCCATTACCTGAATGAGCCGGCGCACCCGCATCTTGCCCTCAATTTCGGTGTCGCCGGTTCCCGGTGAGGGGGGAGATTGACTTTGAAACGTTTTGCTCCGTTTTTCATTTTGCTCGCGGCTGCCTTCGCGGCCACGCCGCTGCCAGCCGCGACCAGCGGGCCTTTGTCCTTCAACACCGTCGTTGTCGATCACTTCACCAATGCCAATGGGATGTCCCAGTCGAAGGACTTCATCCATTTCTTTTCCGACTACATTTCCGAGCGGCTGGCGAAAGACAAGGTTGCCGTTCAGATCGTGGATCAGGGAACCACCGTTCCCGACGCTGTCGCCGCCAACTCACTGGTGATCGAAGGCAAGTTTCTTTCGCACGAAAACGCCGGCCTCATCAAACCCGGGAAGCTGACCGTGGAGATCAGCATCTACCGGCTCAGCGATCATGCGCTGGTAAAAACGTTGACCGAGGCAACCCACTTCCCGCCAAACGGCGACCACAAAGACAGGGTCTATGCGTATTACACGGGAGACGAAGCCGGGGACTTGATCTGGAATGCGCTCAAAGGCGTGGACTTGGCGAGCATCTCCCCCGCTGCCCCCGGCTCCAGTCCCGCGGCTCCCAGCACAGCACTCGCGCCGTCATCCAATGCGGCACCTGCAATCCCTGACGCTGGCTCAGTACCCGCGCCGCCATCCAACGCCGTCGTTCCTGCTGGCTCCGATGCAGTTGCTTCCGTGCAGCTGTCTTCGAACCCCGCCGGTGCTGAGATCACGATCGATGGCAACTATGTGGGCAACACGCCCAGTCTCATCAAGCTCGGGCCAGGTACGCACTCCATCAGAATGACGATGCCCGGATACGCGCCCTGGGTGCGATCGATCGAAACCGCCGCTGGCGAATCGCGCAACTTTGCCGCCACGCTCGAAAAGACCGCCCCGTAACGTCATCACATGCGGCCCGTCCCATTTCTTGTTGAGCGGGGCTTCGCTCACAACGCTCGCTGGGTGCCCCATCCAAGCTCCGCTTGGGTGGGGTAACGGTTGCTCGTTGCCCCATCCTTCGCGCGGTCAACGCTCGAAGGGTGGAAAACGCCAACTCCGCTATCTCCGCTGCGCTCTGTTACGCTCATTCCTGACGGTCCCTTTCCGCTCACCAGGATGAGCCGACGCACCCATAAAACGCTCCTCATTGTCGCCGCGGTCCTGCTTGTGCTGGCCCTCGCCGTCTTCCTGCGCTCCAAGGCCCCGCCCGAGGCCGCGCGCCTGCTCCCCGAGTCCGACGGCATCATCTACTTCAACCTCAAGGCCATACGCACCCTCGCTCACAATAACTTCCAGCCGCCCGATCGCGTCCCCGAATACCAGCAATTCATTGACGCCATCGGCATCGACCCCGAGCGCGACCTCGATCAGGTGGCCATCGCTCTCCATCGCATGCCCGATCCCAACGGCCCCAATGGCCCCGTCGCCTACTCCATGGTCCTCGTCGGCAGAATCACTGGCCCGCGTCTCAATGCATGGCTCGACGCTCACGCCACCTCCCGCGAAACCTACGTCGGCCACACCATTTACAACCTCGCTTCCCAGGACCGCACCGTTCGCGTCGCGCAAATCGGCTATGACGTAGTCGCAATCTCCAACACCCCCACCCCCGAGCAAATCCACTCCATCCTTGACCGCCATCGCGCCGCCGCGCTGCCCTTTTCCGGCTCCTCGCTCCTCGAGCGCCACTACCACGATGTGCCTCTGCTCTCTCTCGCCTGGGGCGTCGGCCAAATCGGCCTTCCCTTCTCTGAGAGCGGATCCATTCACGTCTTTGGATTCGCTCTGCCGCTCGAGCCCGATTCCACCATCATCGCCAGCGTCGCTCCCACGCTCCCCGTTCCCGGCTCGCTCGCCGCGCTCCGCGTCAAAATCGAAGAGATTGCTCCCACTCAGGACAAAGCCGCCAGCCAGGCTGCCGACCTGTCCACGCTCGTGACTCTCGCCCGCTCGCTCGCCCAGCCCCTCGCCGACACCAACACCAACGCCGCCTTCAAAGAGCTTCTGAAAACTGCCGAGGTCGAGCAGCACGGCGAGTGCGTCGTCGTCACCGCCACCATCGCCGCCAGCACTCTTGCACACCTATAGAGAACGGCCCCGCCGTTCCGCTGTCCCGAGTCCTGAAGACCTTAGTCCCTAGTCTCTCGAGCCCTACTTTTTGTGATGGGGATCCGGCGCCGTTGGGGTGAAGTTTTCGAAGGCGCTCGGTATGGGCGGCGGGAAGAAAGCGGCCAGGTGCTCTCTGGCACCTGCAACCAGTTGCGGATCTATTTTTTGCGATGGGCCGTGGCAGTGGCTGTAGAGTTCCAGGCCCAGTCGACTGGGCGTAATATCGAAGTTTTCGATGTCACGATAAGAGGTAAAGTCGAAAAGGTTCTCAACCAACCCCAGGTTGAATAAATAGGCGAGATCGGTTGCATTCCTGCCAAGGTCGTGCACGCCGGTTAAGTGAACCATCTCTTGCGCGCTGATCACGATGGGCGCGGAAGCAGAATTCTCAAGCCCTGGCGTCGAGCTTAGGGCTCGCTCGCATGCGTAGAGCAAGATCTTGCCCTCGGTAGGTGTGATGTGGACAAGAAGGTCGACAAAGATTTGATTGCTGTCGTCCGGTGCATCAACCGAGCAGGAAGACGCGAGAAGGCCCACCCATAGCTTCAGGGTCACTTCATCCGGAGCCCAGGAGCCTTCACGCAGGATGTTTGCCAGCAGTTTTGGATGGGCGCGCATTCGGCTGGCATCGGGCTTCGACGCCAGTAGGTTCTCCCCGGCAAATGCGATTTTGAACAGCGTTGCAGTGCGGTCCGTGTCGAGTCGCCCATCCAGCAGCAGAATCGCTTCGTCGGCCTGGGACTCGCAGAGGCGGTACAGAAAAAGAACCGTCCGCAGGTGACGAAACACATCCGCCACTTGATCGCGATCCGAAAGACTGACGATATCGTGCACCAGAGCTGCGCACAGATCGGGATTCATGCCTGGAGGCAGAACAAACTCGAGCGCGACCCCGTCCTCACCCTGCCATGCGGCCCGAGTTTGAACGGAGATCTGCAGCTCTGAATTGTCCGGCTGCTCGCTCTTCAAACGGAGTATGAGGCTGACGATCTGGTTGGCGGGGAAACGCTCGTCAGTCAGCAAGTAGACGCCCGAGGCGCTGACGTCTTTGATGCCGGCAGGTTTCGAGGCGGAGTCGATGCCGTAGAGAGCCGAAAGGCCCGTTGCTGGCCATCGTTCAGCCCGTGGCTGCTCAGGTTCGCTCAACCTCTGCAGCGCTCGTCTCAAATTGCTCAGCCGAGACATCGCTAAGAGCCTCTTGCCTCAGTGCCCACGGCGCAATCGCTTGATGGGGTCAGGGCCCAGAACCGGCGCCGATCCCGCTCGATGGCGAATGGAGCACGCCCGAAAAGAATGAATACTTGACAGCACATTAGCACCACAGCGCTTGCAAAACCATTGCCAATCCTGGAGGACGAACCACAGTTGCCAGCCAGTTAATTCTAGCTCCACTGGCGATTACGCCTGGAACCAACATGGCTCCCGCTGCCTGCGGCTCACGGAATGGCGTTTGCATTCCCAGGCATCTCCGAAATCTCCAGTGCCTCCGCTGACTCCACCCAGCTCGCCGTTGTAGCATGGAACGTGTCCGGAGACCCATGCAAATTCGAGTTTTAAATCCCTGCTCCATTCTTCTTTTCGTCGCCGCCCTCGCAACCACCTTCGGATCAGGCGTTGCCACCGCCCAAAATCCCGCCACCCAAAATGGCGCTGCTGCCCAAACAGCCGACCGTCCGTGGATGAATCCCCAGCTCTCACCGGAAGATCGCGCCGATCTCGTCCTCAAGCAGCTCACCCTCGACGAGAAGATCGCCCTCCTGCACGGCAACGGAATGGCTCACACCCCCAATTGGCAGACGCCGCTTACCGATCTCGCCAACGGGGGCGCCGGCTATGTCGAAGGCGTCAAGCGCCTCGGAATTCCAGGGCTCGTCATCTCCGACGCCGCCTATGGAGTCCGCGACTCGGGCGCCAATGGTAGATACTCGACCGCCTTGCCTTCCAGCCTGGGAGCCGCGTCAAGCTGGGACATCGTATCCGCATGCGCGTACGGCGCCGTGATCGGCAGCGAGCTGCGCGCGCAGGGATTCAACATGACCCTCGGTGGCGGCGTCGACCTCGCTCGAGAGCCACGCGATGGCCGCACCTTCGAGTACGCCGGTGAAGATCCGCTCCTCGCCGGAACCATCGTCGGCAATCTCATGAAGTGCGAGCAGGCCCAGCACGTCGTCGGCGACATCAAGCATTACGCGATGAACGACCAGGAAACTGGCCGCAACTTCGTCAACGCAATCATCTCCAAACGCGGCATGCAGGAGTCCGATTTGCTCGCCTTCCACATCGGCATCTCGATCGCTGATCCCGGTGCCGTCATGTGCTCCTATAACCGTCTCAACGGCGACTATGCGTGCGAAAACTCCTACCTCCTTCACGATGTGCTCAAGACTCAGTGGGACTTCAAGGGATTCGTTGACTCCGACTGGGGTGGAACGCACTCCACGGAAAAAGCATCCGCCGCGGGTCTCGACCAGGAACAGCCCATGGGGAATCACTTCGGCCCCAAACTGCGAGAAGCAGTCGACGCCGGCCGAGTGCGGCTCTCTCAAATTGACGATCATGCGCGCCGTGTTCTCTATGCCGAGTTTCTCTCCGGCATCGTCGACGATCCGCCGCAAAAAGGCGTGGTCGACGTGCAGAAGGGATTGGACGTCGCTCAGCACGTTGAAGAAAACAGCATTGTGCTCCTCAAGAATCGCGGCTCCGTGCTTCCGATCGTTCCTGCGCGCGTCCGTTCCATCGCCATCATCGGCGGACACGCTGACGTCGGCATGATCTCCGGCGGAGGATCGGCGCAGGTTGACCCGCCCGGTGGAAATGCCATCATGCCTCCCGGCAAAGGCGCGTCACGCTGGCAGGAACACGTTTGGTTCCCCACTTCTCCGCTCGCCGCGCTGCGCGACAAACTACCGCACACCAAAATCACCTTCGATCCTGGCACCGATCCCAGCTCCGCTGCAAAGCTCGCGCGCAACTCCGATCTCGTCATCGTCTTCGCATATCAGTGGGAGTCAGAAGGCATGGACCTCCCCAATCTTTCTCTCTCCGACAATCAGGACGCTTTAATCGAGCAGGTTGCCGCCGCCAATCCTCATACCGTCGTCGTCCTCGAAACCGGATCGGCCGTCACCATGCCCTGGGTCGACAAAGTCGCCGGCGTCGTCGAAGCCTGGTATGGCGGCAGTTCAGGACACAAGGCTCTGGCAAACGTCCTCGTCGGTGACGTCAATCCATCCGGCAAGCTGGCCATCACCTTCCCCAAAAGCGACCAGGACCTGCCCCATCCCGTCATTCCTCCATTGCCTCCGCATGTTCGAGCGCACGGAGCTGACCCAGTCAATCCCGATACGCCGGTCGCGAGCTATTCCGTCTCCTACACAGAGGGCGCCGAGGTTGGCTACAAGTGGTACCAGACCGAACACAAGACGCCGCTCTTCCCCTTTGGCTTCGGCTTGTCCTACACCACGTTCGCCTACTCCGCTCTCACAATCGACTCATCCGCCAGGACCGCCCGCTTCACCGTGCGCAACACCGGCACACGCGCCGGCACTGAAATCGCGCAGGTCTACGCAACCCTCCCTCAAGGCTCCGACGAATCCTGGGAACGCCTCGCTGGCTTTGCGCGCATCACGCTCGCTCCCGGCAAATCCCAAACCGTCACCGTCGCCATCGATCCTCGCGTGTTGCAAACCTTCCGCGAATCCGACGAAAGCTGGAACCTCGCGTCGGGTGCCTACAAAATCCTCGTCGGCCCATCGTCTAGCAACACGCCCCTCACCGGCAGCCTCATGATCCACTGAGCCCACCGCCCACCGAATTGCCATCCCGAGCGGAGCGCATTTGGGGCCCTGGGATCGCAGTGCGATCAGGGGATCGCGGCTTGCCGCGGGGGGAGCCGAAGGATCTGCGGTTGCTTTTCGCTAGCGCCTGCTCGTTGCCGGCTACCTGCTGGAGCTACTGGCTGACTCGATCCCTCCCGTTCGCCACCGCACAGAAACCGCTCGCACCTGCCGATAAACTGATTGCAGCGGGAGACGAGGAAGAGCATGCCAATTCCCAAAAAACCGTGCGAAGGCTTCTTCAGCGAGGAGACCAACAAAATACTTCTCGCCAACATAGATCGAGCCCAGTGGCTTCTTCATCCGTGTGCGCGTTGCGGACAGCAGGTTGGCGCGCGCCTCGAGAAGGGCCGTTGGACTCCCGAACCACACTGGCCTTCCGTCCCCCGGCGCCCTCGTCGCGAGAAGCAATGATGCCGAGGTGTCCGCTCCCCCGCTCCCTCAGTCCCTCAATCCTTAGTCCCTAGTCCCTTAGTACCCGGTCCCTGGTCCCTGCTTCTCGAACCCCCCGCCCCCTCCGCCGCATCATAAAATAGTCACTGGATTTTCCAAGGGCGTCCCGCATTTCCCGCATTTCATTCCTCTGAGAGGTTTCATGAAGCATCTGCGCCGTTTCCTCACCGCTTCGGCCGTCTTCGGCCTTGCCGTCCTCGCTTCCACTCTTACTGTCTCCGCGGCCACAGACCCCGCCGCACCTTCGTCCGCCGCTGACTCCGCCACCAAACACACCGTCCTCACCAGCCAGGCCGCTTTCACTGACGCGGCTCACGAATCTCCCGGCACGCGCCGCCATCTCACCGTTGCCGATCTGCCCGAGCCCATGCCCGACCAATCCGTCGACAATGGTGCCAACGTCGTTCCCCGCCCGACCAACGCCTGGCCCATCGCGCCCAAAGGTTTCAAAGTCGAGCTCTACGCCACCGGCCTCGACAACCCGCGCCTCATCCGTTTCGCGCCCAACGGCGATCTCTTCCTCGCCGAAAGTCAGACCGGCAAAATCAAAATCTTCCGCGGCGTCGACGCCGACGGCAAACCGAAGCAAGTCTCTGTCTTCGCCACAGATCTCCACCAGCCCTTCGGCATTGCCTTCTATCCTCTCGGCCCGAATCCCAAATACCTCTACATCGGCGACACCGATGAAATCGTGCGCTTCCCCTATCACAATGGCGATCTCAAAGCCACCGGCCCCATGGAAAACCTGGCCGATCTTCCAGGCGGCGGCCGTCTTCGCGGCGGTGGCCACTGGACCCGAGACCTTCGCTTTTCACTTGACGGCACAAAGCTCTTCGCCTCCGTCGGGTCGCTCACCAACGTCGACGATGCCGACGTTCATCCTGAAGAATTACATCGCGCCGATGTGCTCGAATTCACTCCTGAAGGCAAATTCATCGAGGTCTATGCATCGGGCATTCGCAACTGCGTGGGCGAGGCCATTAACCCTACCACCGGCCAGCTCTGGTGCTCCACCAACGAGCGCGATGCGCTCGGCAACAATCTTGTCCCCGACTACATCACTCATGTGCAGGAGCACGGCTTCTACGGCTGGCCCTGGTTCTATATGGGCGGCCATCAGGATCCCCGACTCGAAGGCAAGCACCCCGAGCTCAAGTCCAAGGTCATCACACCCGACATTCTCCTCGAGCCGCACTTCGCTTCGCTTGAGTTGACCTTCTATGAAGGCGCGCAGTTCCCCGCCGAGTTCAAGGGCGACGGCTTCGCCGCCGAGCACGGCTCCTGGAATCGCGCCAACCGCGCCGGCTACGAAGTCGTGCGCCTGCCCATGCACAACGGACACGCCACCGGCGAATACGAAGACTTCCTCACCGGCTTCACCGTCGGCGGCGCCGATGGCGATGTCTGGGGCCGTCCCGTCGGCGTTGCCGTCGCTCCCGATGGCTCGCTCTTCGTCTCCGACGACGGCTCGCGCTCCATTTGGCACGTCATCTACACCGGCAAATGATCGCGCCCAGAATGGGCGCGATCATCCTGAGCGAAGTTGGGCGCGCAATCGGTAGCGACTGCGTGCCCAACGCAGTCGAAGGATCTGCGGTTGCCTTTCGCTCCCGCCAACAGAAAAGGCCCCGTTTCGGGGCCTTTTCGCTAACTCGCTGACTCGCTGCTCCTACTTGTACGCCCCATTTCCCTTCAGCAGCTCGTCGCGATGCTGGGTGTAATCAATGAAGGAATCGAATGCCGCGCCGATCAGCGGATTGTCGTGCCCTGAAGCCCTGATCGCTGCGCGAACCGTATCGATGCCTTCCGCCTGCGGCGTCACATAGACAATCGCAAACATCCCCGGCGCGTCGGTGTGGATGGCCTCGGTATCGACCTCGTATTCCAGAATCGTCCCGTCAGCCAGCAGCTTTTCCAGCATCGGCACAACCACGCTCTTGCTCAGCGTGCTCACCGCATCATCGTCCGCGTTCGGCTTCAGTTGGTACATCGCCACGTTGACATACGCGCCCGTATAGGCGCCCGGCTTCCAGTTGTAATAGTGGCCAACGAGGACGAGGTCCCAGTGCTTGGTCGGATTCAAGGAGTGCGGCGAATTCGACGGGTCCACGCCCCTCAGCTTGTCCAGCACCTTCAATAACCCCGCCAGCGACGTTGCCGACCACCACGTGTCGTGCGACTCGCCGTCCGGCGTGTGCACCATGTTCACATCGTTGCCGTACCCCACAAGTGTTCCGTCGCTCAGCGCGGCCTGGAAGATTGTGTTGTCAAAGGCATTGATCTTCGCCACATCGCCCCAATGCTCCGCTGGAATCGTCCAGTTAGCCACATACGAGTACATTGCTGGTTTCTCTTTGACCTCTGTCGCCTGCGCCCCCGATGGAATGGCGCTTAGCGCGAACACTGCGACCCCGCACAGACCTGCGAAGACACTACACACTCTTGTGTTCATCTGCTTTCTCCTGTCGTGATTTGGTCAGCGATACTCTGGGGAATGCCTGACCCGGCAAGTCTACAGCAACCGCATCGGATCGCACACTATGAATTCTTCGCGCCTTCACGAATCGTGGTGTCATCCTGAGAGGAGCGCATTCGGGGCCCCGTGATCGCCTCGCGATCATGGGGCAAGCGGAGCGAAGGATCTGCGGTTGCCTTTCGCACTCTCCTTCGCTCAAACCCGATCCCCGATCTCTGGTCTCTGATCTCTGATCTCTGTGAACTACGAACTGTGAACTTCAATCTCGTCCTCAAAAATCTCCTCAATCGGCCTCTCAAACAGCCGCGCCAGCTTGAACGCCAGCGGCAAACTGGGATCGAACTTCCCCGTCTCAATCGCATTCACGCTCTGCCGCGACACCTCCAGCCGCTGGGCTAGATCACCCTGCGACCAGTCCCTCTCCGCGCGCAAAACCTTCAGCCGGTTCTTCATCGGTACCTCAGCCTGAGCACGAGCCTTGCAATGCACGTGATGAGCATGAACAGCGGAAAGACAAACATGAGCTTCAGACCCTTCGCCAGTTCGAACTCCACCAGAGATCCCCAGAGTGTGATGACGGTCAGGGTCGCCCCAATGCCCCAGAGCAACGCCTGGACCCAGAGGTCCCGCTGAAACTCGTCCTGCTCTTCTTTCAGGTAGAGGCCGAAGATGACAATGAATGCGACACCCATGAGCGCGAACAAAATGGCCGGAAGGTAAGCGCCTGCCGCGTGCAGATGGCGATAGCCAATTCCCCAAATCGCCATAGCGATATTCGCCACCAGCAACGGCATCCCGATGAAGAGCATGCGATCTTCCATGTGATCCCTTGCCGGATTCTTGATTCGATCAGTCAAAAGCGGCCTCCTTTCGCATTTCGCCGGCTGCACAATTTGCGCGCGGCACCGTCAAGCGGTTTTTCATCGGTACCTCAGCCTGACCAACGGATACGACACCAGAACGAACAGCCAGAAGATCGGATAGACATAAACCAGATCGAGGTGCGGGGCCCGGGCAAAGTCCTCCAGATACCCCCAGATCGTCGTAGTGGCCAGGGTTCCCCCGGTGCCGCCCAGCACGCACTGGACGAGAACGGTTCGCTGGAACTCGTCCTTCTCCACAGCTAGGTACCTGCCCAACTCCACAAGCACCCAAAGAATCGGAAGCGTCGGCAGAAAGGCCACAACGTAAGCCGCAACCCCGTGCAGATGGTAAAGGCGAAACGCAACAGCGGCGCCGAATACGAGCGGCACAACCAGCGCGGCGCTCATCCAGCAGGAGCGCACCCACCGGCGTTGCTCGGGACTCTTTATCGAAGAGAACATGATGAGTCTCCTTTACATAATGACAAGTAAACATTACAACCAATCCACAAATCTGTCAAGTTTCGTTGACAAATTCTTTTCGGTCTCCGGCAAATAGGCCGAAAGAGACAGTTTTTCCGCCCCCGGGTTAGCAGCGGGGCTTCAACTGCCCCTGCTTACCCTCCGCTGCTACTCTCGTTGCATGGGATTCCAGGACTTCCTCGGCAACGCGGCCACCGTCACGCACCTGCGCGAAAGCATTCGCTCCGGCCGCTTTCCTCACTCCATGATCCTGGCCGGCCCTCGCGGCGCGGGCAAATACACGCTCTCCCTCATGCTCGCCCAGGCCGTCGACTGCCTCAACCCCACCGAATCCGATGGCCTGCCCGACTTCTGTGGCGTCTGCTCGAACTGCCGCCGCATCGCCGGCTCCGCCAATCTCGAAGCACTTGTCGATGAAGCCGTCGCCGCCCGCGACGATCTGCGCGAAACCGACAGGCGCGAGACGCGCATCCTTATTCAAACGCACCCTGACGTGCTGGTGATTCCGCCCGATCCGCCGCAGCTCATGATCAAGCTCGGCCAGGTCCGGCAGGCCATTCACGTCGCCTATTACCGTCAGCCTGCAGAAGCCAAGCGCGCTTTCACCATCTTCACGTCGTCTGCATTCATGAAAGAAGCAGCCAACAGCCTGCTCAAGCTGCTCGAGGAACCGCCGGATCACACTTCGCTGATTTTGCTAACGGAGAATCCGCAGGAGCTGCTGCCCACCATCCGCTCGCGCGCGCTCATTCACCGTCTCGGCGCGCTGCCCGTCGCCGAGCTCGAGTCTCTCCTCGCCCGCCGCCGCCCCGAGCTCAAATCGCAGGATCGCGCACTTGCCGCGCGCCTCGCCATGGGCGCAGTCGGGCGCGCACTCTCGCTCGATCTCGACGCATACCTCGCCGGCCGCGAAGACGCGCTGGTCATTCTCCGTACCGCCATTCGAGAGCCTGACTACTCCGCTCTCTTCCATGCCACCGAAAGCTATCGCGCCGGCGCCGACGGCCAGGAGAAGACCGTCAATCTCCTTCGCGCGCTCTCCAGCCTCGTTGAAGATCTCCTCCTGATCGTGGCCGGCACACCCTCGCTCATCCGCAACATCGACATTGCCGCCGAGCTAACCCGTCTGTCTGACGGCCTCACCGTCGACTGGATCGACTCCGCCGCCCACGCCTTCGTTCAGGTGGAGCAAGGCATGCGCCGCAACCTTTTGCGTTCACTCTCGATTGATGCCATGGCCGTCAGTCTCGCGGCCGACATCGCCCTCTAGCCGCCGCCCACCGTTCGCAGCTCACGGTTCACTGTTCACTGTCCACTGTCCTCTGTCCACTGCTTCTGCTTGACGCTCAAACGGAATGGCCGCAGAATAAAAGAGCAACCCCCAATCGGCACTTCGCATCTTTTTGAGTAACGAGTTCTCCCATTGAGTCCAGGGACAGCGGGAATCGCATATCCCGACATTGCAGGACTGCCTTCTGTTTGGGAGTTGGAACCCGCTCCTTGGGTCTTGATTTGTACCCGAGCCGTATTTGCCGGCTGGTTGATGCAGTTTTCCAGGATGATTTGTTCCTACGGATGTTTGAGTTTTCAGCTTGAGTTTTTCGCGGAGGGTTCTTCCCCATGAGTTCGCCATCGATTTTGCCGGAATCGCGCGTCTTGGAGCCCGGCCAGCTCCCGGCGCGAAAAAGGAAGAATCTCCCCGCCCCGCTTCCCTTCCGTTTTCCCGCGCAGACCGTCGACAGCGCCGCGCCCAATCGCCACGCTGAGCTCTTCTATCTGCAGAAGCAGATCCAGTCGCAGACCCCGATGGTGATTGTGCTTGAAGACGGCGAGCGCGTGGACGGCTGTATCGAATGGTACGATCGCAACTCGCTCAAAGTCCGCGGCAAGACCAAGACTCTCATATTCAAATCCGCCATCAAGTACATGTACAAGCTCGGCGACAACGGGTAATCCCTGGTCCCTAATCCCTAGTCCCTTAGTCCCTTAGTCCCTGCCTTTAAGAGCCGGTCCCGAATCGCCACTCCTATCCCTTCCGCCGCGGGCAGCGGGCACAGAATCACCGTGCATCCCGCAGCATCGAGTGCGCGCAGTCCCGCATAGAGCCCATGCGCCAGCGTCTCCGGTTCGTCCCACTTGCCCCACGGATAAACCTGCGCGGCCTTGATTTCTTGCGGCGTTTTTATCCCTTCCGGCAGCATCACGCCCACCTGCTCACCACGCTCAGTGTTCGCTGCCGAAACCAGGCGCGCGCCCAACTCCTCGCCGCGCGCTTCCACCAGCACTACGCGCGCACACGGCGCATAGTGCTTCAATCCCACTCCCGGCGAAGGCATCGCATCCCTTGGCTCCTCCCGCAACGGCTCGCGGCTCTTGAATGGCTCCACTGGCCCGGCGATCTCCGTTATCTGTTCCGCCGTCACTGCTCCCGGTCGATAGATCACCATCGGGGTAGTTGTTGAATCAAGCACCGTCGACTCCACGCCGCGCAGCGTTGGTCCCGCATCGAGCACCGCGTCAATGCGCCCATCCAGATCGTCGAGCACATGTTCGGCCGTCGTCGGGCTCACGTGCCCAAAGCGGTTCGCGCTCGGCGCCGCCACCGGAACTCCCGCGCGCCGGATCAATTCCATCGCCACCGGGTGCGCCGGCATGCGCACGCCAACCAGCGGCCTTCCCGCCGTCACCGCATCCGGCACGGCGCGCGTCCGCTTCAGCAAAAGCGTCAGCGGCCCCGGCCAAAATGCTTCCATCAGTCGCCGCGCCGCTTCCGGAATCTCTTCAACCAGCCCGTCGAGCATCGCTCCCGGCGCAACATGAACAATCACCGGATCCCACGCTGGCCTGGACTTGGCCGCAAAAATCCTCTGTACCGCAGCGTTGTCCAGGGCATTCGCCCCAAGCCCATACACAGTCTCCGTCGGAAGCGCCACCAATCCCCCGCCGCGCAGAATCTCCGCCGCGCGCTCCAGAGCTTCCCGCGCTTCCTGGGTTTCCAGATTGTTCGCATCCACCTTGAGTCGCAGTGTTTTCACTTAACTATTGTCGCCGCTGCCATCCACTCTGGCCACCTTCAACGCCGCACGACTCATTCCTTCCCTTCTTCTATACTCTCCTTGAACATGCCCCTCGAAACCGAGATCAAGTTCCGCGTCGCTGATCTCTCCGCTCTAGCCGAGCGGCTTGATTCCGCCGGCTTTCGCCTCGAGACTCCGCGTAGCTTCGAGTCGAACATCCTCTATGACACTCCCGACCGCCAGATGCGCGCCCGCACCGAAATCCTCCGCATCCGCAGCTACGCCGGCCATTGGACGCTCACCCACAAGCGACTTCCCGGCCCCTCAGCCTCCGGCCCCGGTCATCCGGATAGTGATCGTCATAAGCATCGCGTTGAAACCGAAACCTCGGTCGCGCATGGCGAGGCCCTGGCCGAGATCTTTCTTTCTCTCGGCCTTGTCGCTGCCTTTCGCTATGAAAAATGGCGCACTGAGTGGACCGACGGCGAGGGCCATTGCGTCATCGATGAGACGCCCATCGGCAACTACGCCGAGCTCGAAGGCTCTTCCGATTGGATTGACCACGCTGCTACCCGCCTCGGCATCGATTCCTCGAGCTACATCACCCTCAGCTACGGCCGCCTCTTTGACGAGTGGCGCGTCGATCACCGCAGCTCGGTTGAAGATCTCACCTTTTCCACCATCGCCGCCTCTGTGCAATAGCGCGCCGAGCCGCTTGCCCATTTTGACCCGCTCAATCCCCGCCACTTTGCACGGCTCTCCGCCGAGTCCCCGCTGACGCGCCGCTCCTTTACCCCCATCACCATCAATCGCTTAGCGATTTCCTCCAGTGTCCATCCTTTCGCACTCCCCCGAAAGCGTCATAGCAAGTCCCATATCAGCAACGAGATCGCTTAAAATAGACCTTTGGGAGCCGATTGTTTGCTATGCTGCAAGCCTCGAGGGAAACTGCCATCCCGGATGTAACCAATCTGAACGTCGCGCTCCTCGGACCGGACGAACAACGGCGAAAAGTTGTCGCCAGCGCTGTCTCCAAGCATCCGGGCCTCAAGCTCCACGAATTCTCGTCTTTCCCGCCCAGGCTTGACGACCTGCCTCAGCGGCTCGCGCAGGCCTACGAAGTTGTCATCATCGACGCGGACAGCGATCCGGATTACGCCTTCGCTCTCGTCGAAAGCCTCTGCGCCAGCGGCCGCGCCTACGTCATGGCCTATTCGGCAAGCGCCGATATGAAACGCGCCGTCCAGTTCATGCGCGCCGGGGTCCGCGAATTCTTCACTTTGCCGATTGATGCCAACGAAGTTTCCGCCGCTCTCACTCGCGCTTCGGCGCCCCGCACGACGCCCCCACCCCGTGACGACAATAATAAGAAGACCGGCAAATTGTTTGTCTTCCTCGGCTCAAAGGGTGGCTGCGGGGTGACTACGTTGGCGTCAAATTTTGCCCTCGCGCTGGCTCAGGAGAGTGACAGCACTACGCTCCTCATCGATCTCGGCCAGCCACTCGGCGACGTGGCCATTAACCTCGGTATCGTCACCGAGTACTCCGTCGTCACTGCCCTCGAAAACCCCAACCGCGTGGATGCGAATCTGCTTTCCACGCTGGTGTCCAAGCACAGCTCGGGACTCTCCGTTCTTCCCGCGCCGACGGATCTGTCTGATGTGCGGGCCACGAAGGAGTCCGTTGACAAGCTGCTAACGGTCACGCGGGATATCTACGACTATGTCGTTGTCGATATCGTATCGAGGATCGATCTGATGGACTCCACCTTGTTTGAGGATTCCTCCACCATTTTCCTCGTTACGCAGGTCGGTATCTCTGAAATGCGCACGGCCAACCGCATGATCCTGAAGTATTTCGCTAAGCGTGACGAGAACCTGCAAATTGTCGTCAATCGCTACAAATCCAACGACTCGCTTTTTGACGAAGCCCAGATCGTTAAGGCTCTTACCCGGCAGGCGAACTGGAAAATTCCCGACGACTATGCAGCCGCGCGCAGAACCCGCGAGACAGCGACTCCCATGGTGATGGTCGACTCCACCATCTCGCAAACCATCCGCACCATGGCCAAATCGGCCGCAGGCCTGCTCGCTGAGAAGAACGAAAAAAGAGGCTTCTTCAGCTTTCTGCGCTAAGTCGCTACCCTGCTCATTTTCCGGCTCGTGGGCTTGCTGACCCTGTTCCTCAGTCCCTTAGTCTCTGCGTCCCTAGTCACTGCCTTTACGCCCCGTGGCACTTCTTGTATTTCTTGCCGCTGCCGCATGGGCACGGATCGTTGCGACCCACCTTGTCGCCCGTCCGCCGCTGCGCAGTTTCGCTTGAATCTCCGCCGCCTTGCCTGCTCGCCACAGCGAGTTCCCGCTCTTTTTTCCGTTGGAACTCCTTCTCCAGCTCGTCGATGGTCGTCGAGGGTTTGCGCGTATGGATCTCGATCTCTCGCGGCGCGCCATCGCCGGTGATTGGCTGCGCGGCGCTGGCTACTGGCGGAGCCTTCGGCACCGTGCCGCGCGGCCGCGGCGCCGCATCCACCGGCTGACCGTCCGGCCCCAGTATCTGCATCCGGAAAAGGAACCGTACCGTGTCTTCCTGGAACTTCAGCATCATCGCTTCGAACAAATCGAAGGACTCGCGCTTGTATTCCACCAGAGGATCGCGCTGCGCATACCCGCGCAGATTAATGCCCTCTTTCAGGTGATCCATCGAGAGCAGGTGATCCTTCCACAGCCCGTCGATGACAGTCAGCATCACCATGCGCTCGTGATGGCGCATCGTGGCCGCGCCCAGAATCTTCTCCTTGGCCTCATAGCCCTCGGCCAGCTTGGCAAAGATCTCCTCACCCAGCTCGTGCCGGCTCAGCGTCTCTGGTTTTATGCCGGACGACGCAAGATCGAATCCGAAATGGTCAACGAGTTTCTCGCCCAGGCCCTTCAGGTCCCACTGATCCTGCCGCACGCGCTCGCCGGCAAATTCATCCAGAAGGGTGCTCAGGATTCCGCCGACATAATCCTCCAGAATCATCTCGCGCTGCTCGACGCCTTCCAGCAGTTGCCGCCGCAGGCCATACACCGCCTCGCGCTGCTTGTTCATCACGTCGTCGTATTCCAGCAGGTGCTTGCGGGCTTCGAAATTCTGCGCTTCCACTGCCTTTTGCGCGCCTTCGATGCGCTTGGTGATCATGCGCGACTCGATCGCCTCGTCCTCGACCATTACCTTCTGCATCACGGTGCCAGCAAATCCGCGCGCGAAGATGCGGATCAGGTCGTCCTCGAGCGAGAGAAAAAACCGTGACTCTCCGGGATCGCCTTGGCGTCCGGCGCGCCCGCGCAGCTGGTTGTCAATGCGCCGCGATTCGTGCCGCTCTGTGCCAAGGATGAACAACCCTCCCGCCGCGATCACCTGCTCGTGTTCCAGTTGCGCGGCTCTGGCATGCACATGGAACGCGCTGGCCCAACCCGCGTCGGAAATCTCGAACTCCTGGCCCTGGTAGTAGAAGCGTTGGAATCCTGCCGGCGCCATGGGGTTAATGGCGCCTTCGGCCCCGCTGATGGCGCGAGCCTCTTTCTTGTCCACTAGCTCCTTGCGGGCCATGAAGTCGGGATTGCCGCCGAGCAAAATGTCGGTGCCGCGGCCGGCCATATTCGTCGCGATCGTCACCATGCCCCGGCGTCCGGCCTGAGCCACAATCTCCGCTTCGCGCTCGTGGAACTTCGCGTTCAGCACCACGTGCTTTACGCCTTTTTTCTGCAGGATCGCCGACAGCCGCTCCGATTTTTCGATGGATACGGTACCCACCAGCGCCGGCTGCCCTTTCGCGTGCAGCTCCGCGATGTTTTCCGCTACAGCCTTGTACTTTTCCTTATCCGTGCGGAACACCACGTCCGGATTTTCCAATCGCAGTAGTGGCTTGTTTGTCGGAATCACCACAATCTCGAGCTTGTAGATCTTCTCGAACTCGGCAGCTTCAGTTTCCGCCGTTCCCGTCATGCCGCTCAATTTTTGATAAAGGCGAAAATAATTCTGAAATGTGATTGTGGCCAGCGTCTGGTCTTCCTTGCGGATGCTCACGCCTTCCTTGGCCTCGATCGACTGATGCAGTCCGTCGCTCCAGCGCCGGCCCGGCATCAACCGGCCCGTGAAAGTATCCACGATAATGACTTCGCCGTCCTTCACTACGTAGTCCACGTCGCGCTTGTAAAGCGAATGAGCCTTGATCGCCGTTTCCACGTAGTGCTTCAGTTCCCAGTTTTCCGCGTCGGCAATGTTTCCGATTCCCAGCGCCTTCTCGATCGTCTCCCACCCGGAATCCGTCACGCCGATCTGGCGGCTTTTTTCATCGACGAAATAGTCGCCGCTCATGTACTTTTCGCCCTCGGCGAGCCGGATGCCCAACTCTTGCTGCCGCTGCGTGTCGCTCCATTCCACCTCTTCGCCCATCTCCAGTTGCGGAATGATGTGCCGCACGCGCGCGTACTTGTCCGTCGTCTGCTCCGTCGGCCCTGAAATGATGAGCGGCGTCCGCGCTTCGTCGATCAAAATTGAGTCCACTTCATCCACGATGGCGTAGTAATGCCCACGCTGCACGCAATCCTTGATCTCGAACTTCATGTTGTCGCGCAGGTAGTCAAATCCGAACTCGTTATTGGTGCCGTACGTGATGTCGGCTCCGTAGGCTGCGCGGCGCTCGTCGTCGCTCAGGTCGTGAACAATCACGCCGACCGTCAGCCCCAGAAACTCGTAAATCTTGCCCATCCACTCGGCGTCGCGCTTGGCCAGGTAGTCGTTCACCGTAACCACATGAACACCATGGCCGGCCAGCGCGTTCAAATAGCAGGCGAGCGTCGCCACAAGCGTCTTGCCCTCGCCCGTCTTCATCTCCGAAATCTTGCCCTGGTGCAGCACCGCACCGCCAATCAATTGCACGTCGAAGTGGCGCATCTGCACTGCGCGCCAGCCTGCCTCGCGCACTACCGCGAAAGCCTCGGGAAGGATCTCGTCGAGCGCCTCCTTCTCGGCTTCCTTCTTCTCGTCTGCGTCCGTAATCCCTTCGAGCCGCGCCGCGATCCGCGCCTTGAACTCGGCTGTCTTCGCTCTTAGCTCTTCATCCGAGAGCTTCTTGGTCTCCGGCTCCAGCACGCTGACCTGTCCCACAATGGGCGTCAAGCGCTTGATGGCGCGCTCGTTCGCCGTGCCGAAGATTTTGGCTAACAACTTATCAAGAAACACAGGTATCTCCACTTTCTAGTCTAAATGGCTGGGGGGTAATGGGGGCCTTTCATCGCTCCCGCTGAAAAGCAGGAATTCGGCGGTCTTCGAACGCAAGTCACAGCCGCAAAACGAGGTCCCCAACCTCCTCGCCTCGGCGAATCCGTTTGAGCTGGCGGTTGAGTTGTTTCGTGATGCCCTCCGGATCGCCCTGATCGTCTTCCACCACATCCTCGTCTTGCTTCTCCTCAAGAACATATTGCAAAGTTGGCCGAACAAATACCTGCATGAATAACAACATCATCCCCATAGCGGCGGCCGAAGGACAAAACCCCAGGCTCTTCTTTCCGCGCCGGTTGTCGATCTTCCACTTGGCTCGGCGCAGCAAGAAGTGCGCGAACACGACGGCAATCGACAGATACGGCAGACTCGCCGCGATAGAACACAGATAGAAAAGATTGGCGCTCATTCACACCTTTCCTGACAGTCAAAGCTTCCATGAGGGGATAGAAAACGGCGCAAATCAGCGAACGCTGCTATGCGGGACCGTTCAATTTCTCAGAGATTCAACTGAGCAGGATGGGTGGTGGGCGTTGGAAGGATGTGGGAAGAACAGGAGTGTCGGGAGTACGGCCCAAATACATATAGGCCATTGGCGACAGTAGGCTGAGCGGGGAGATCATCCCAACAAACAGCAGGATGGGAAGGACCGCTAACCACGCACCGGTGTCACTGGAATGCCCGTGCGGGATCAGCAGCAGAACCAAAGCTGCCATGATTGCAATTACCGCAATCAGAGCCCATCCCCGCCGATGCCAGCCTTGAGTCATCGTCTGACCCCTCGTGATCGGTAGTATATCAGCCTCGATAAATGAACTCCGCAAAAAGCAAGCCCCCGGCAGTTTCGCCGAGGGCCTTTTCTTCTGGTCCTGTTCTTCTGGTCCTGGAGGAGATTAGTTACTGAACAACAGCACGCCGGCCGCCTTCTCGTCGGTTGCGCTCTCGTCAGCGCTCACCGGCCGATAGAACAGCTGGTTTTGGTCGAGATAGACCTCGAGAAACGCCGGACGCTCTTGAATCTGCCCCGCGATCAGCGCCTCCGACAGCGGATCTTCGATGTACCGCTGCAACGCGCGCCGCAACGGACGTGCACCGTAGCTGCGGTCGACCAGCGTCTTGTCGAGAATCCACTTCTTCGCATCGTCGTTCACTGAAATCGTGATCGACTTCTGCGCCAGGTTGGCGTTCAATAGCTGCACAAGCAGCTCGACAATCTGGATCAGGTCGGCATCGTTGAGCGACTGGAAGAGAATCACCTCGTCGAGACGGTTAAGGAACTCGGGGTTGAAGGTTTTCTTCACCTCGTTCCTAACCAGCTCTTCCACCTTCTCGCTGACGATGTCTTCGCGCTCGCTCTGGAAGCCGAGTCCCTGCTTCTTCTGCAGGTGCCGCGCGCCGATGTTCGAGGTCATAATCACGATAGTGTTCTTGAAGTCGACGGTGTTACCAAGGCCGTCTGTCAATTGCCCATCCTCAAACACCTGCAGCAGAATGTTGAACACATCCGGGTGCGCCTTCTCGATCTCATCCAGCAGCACCACCGAGTACGGCGAGCGCTTCACTCGCTCCGTCAACTGCCCGCCCTCCTCATAGCCCACGTAGCCCGGAGGCGAGCCGATCAGCTTCGACACCGAGTGCTTCTCCATGAACTCCGACATATCGAAGCGGATTAAAGCCTTATCCGACCCAAAGAGGAAGTTGGCGAGCGTGCGCGCCATTTCTGTCTTTCCCACACCAGTCGGTCCAAGAAAAAGAAAAGAACCAATCGGCCTGTGCGGCGACTTCAATCCCGCTCTCGAACGCCGAATCGCGCGAGCCAGCGCCGAAATCGCCTTCTCCTGCGAGATCACGCGCTTGTGCAACTCCTCTTCCACGCGCAGCAGCTTCTGCGTCTCCTCTTCCTTGATGCTGGTCACGGGCACGCCCGTCCAGCGGCTGACGACATCCTCGATGTCCTCGCGGCCTACAATCCCGGCCGCCGAGTCGTCGAGGTGATATTTGTCGCGCAGTGCGCGCAGATTTTCGCGCTCCTTGCGCTCTTCATCGGAATAAAAACGCGCTTTCTCGAACTCGTGGTTCGCAATCGCAGAATCCATGCGGTGCACGATAAACTTGATCCGCTTCTGCACCTCTGTGATCTCTTCCGGCAGCGAGGTCTGGCGCAACTTCACGCGCGCCCCCGCCTCATCGATCAGGTCGATGGCCTTGTCGGGTAAAAAGCGATCGGGAATGTAGCGACTCGAGTGCGAGACGGCGAATTCCACTGCGGCATCCGTATAGCTGACCGCATGAAACTTCTCATAGCGGTCCTTGATGCCCATGATGATCTTGATCGCCTCAGCCTCGTTTGGCGGCGGCACTTTCACCGCCTGGAAGCGCCGCTCCAGCGAGCGATCCTTCTCGATCGACTTGCGGTACTCCGCCGGAGTCGTCGCACCGATGCACTGAATCTCGCCGCGCGACAGAGCCGGCTTCAGGATGTTCGCTGCATCGAGCGATCCTTCAGCCGATCCCGCGCCCACCAAAGTGTGCAGCTCGTCGATAAATACGATCGAGTTCTGGCTCTCCATCAGCTCTTTCATGATGGTCTTCAGCCGCTCCTCGAATTGGCCACGATACTTTGTTCCGGCCACGATCAGCGAAAGGTCCAGCGCCAGCACGCGCTTGTCGGCAAGAAAGCTCGGCACTTCGCCGTCGGCTATCTTCTGTGCAAGGCCCTCCACGATCGCTGTCTTGCCCACGCCGGGCTCGCCAATCAGCACCGGATTGTTCTTGGTGCGCCGGCAAAGAATCTGTATCGAGCGTTCCAGCTCGCCCTCGCGCCCGACCAGCGGATCGAGTTGTCCGTCCATTGCCGCCTGCGTCAAGTCGCGGCTGAACTCCGCCAGCAGACTTGACTCACGCTGCCGCTGTTGCGGCGGCGCCTTCTCCTGAGTCACGCGCGCCAGCTCGTCGCGTATCTGCGTCAGCTTCAGCCCGCGCTCCTGCAAAATCTCTGAGGCGAAGCACTTCTCTTCTCTCAGCAGTCCCAGCAGCAGATGTTCCGTCCCAATATGTTTGTGTCCCAGCCGCTCGGCTTCCTCTGCGGCATACGCGAGCACCCGCTTGCACTCGTTCGAAAGCGGCAGGTCGACGCTTGTCGATACCTTCTCGCGGATGGTGGTGTGCGCTTCAATTTGCTTCCGGATCGACTCCACCGAGGCGTGCGAACGCAGGAAGCGGTTGGTTAACGCCTTGTCTTCGCGTAGCAGCCCCAGCAGTAAATGCTCGGTCTCGATATAAGGCGAGCCGAACTGGCTGGCCTCGTACCGCGCGAAGAAGATCACGCGCCGCGCCTTCTCCGTATACCGCTCGAACATGATGTGCTCCCTGATCCAGGTGCCCGCTTGCAGTAGACGTCCGGTCGTTCCCGGCCTCGACCCAACCCGCGCTCACCCTTTCGTTGCTTCGCCGCCGGAGCCTCTTGAAAGATATCGCCGTGCTCCGAACAGCTCTTTTGGATGGTCTCGTGCTCCCATCGAACCCTGCGTCAACCGGCTCTTATTCCGCCCGCCGACTCCCACCCCGACCTCTCAGAAGCCTGAACTGAAGAAGCGCTTTCCAGGCCCGTACTTATAAGACTCAAAACGATGCAAAAATGCTGCTTTTTCTAGTGAATATGTCCAGCTTGCGATCCCTTTGGCCCCGCGTCTGTGACCTGGAGCAGCCTTCCGTTTTCCAGCTTCAGCGTCCGCCCGCAGCGCACGGCTAAGTCCATGTTATGCGTTACGACAATTGACGTCAGTCCGTGACTCCCATGCAAGCGCTCAATCAGGTCAAATACCCGTCCCGCCGTCACGCCGTCCAGGTCGCCCGTTGGCTCGTCGGCTAGCAACAGCCTTGGGCCGCAAACCAGCGCTCGTGCCAGCGCCACCCGCTGCTGCTCGCCTCCTGAAAGTTCACCCGGCCGATGGTCGCCGCGATCTTCCAATCCGACCTCGCCTAACCACTTCTCCGCCGTCTTAAGCGCTTCGACTTTCCTCATGTTTCGCGCCAGAAGCGGCATCGCCACGTTCTCCAGCGCCGTAAACTCTGGTAGCAAATAATGGAACTGCCAAACGTACCCAATTTCGCGATTTCGAAAAGCTGCCGCCTCTTTCGCGCTCAGTTTCGCCACGTTGGTTGAGGCGCAGTATACAGTTCCCGTGGAAGGCGCATCAAGCGCGCCCAAAATGTGTAAAAGTGTGCTCTTTCCTGCACCCGATTGGCCGACAATCGCTATGATTTCCCCGGCCTTCACTTCGAGGTTGAGATCCTGGAACAAATGCAGCGCGCCACGAGCAGTCTGGTAGGTCTTGCTGAGGCCCTGAACTTGAATGACCGGAGATTTGTCGGCGTCGAATCCGCCCACTCGCGACTCCGGGTCCCGCGTTGCACGGGATGCCTGGGGAGCAGCCGCTGAATGGGTTTGCATCATCCGGTTACCCACTATTTTACAGGACTCCGGCCGCCCGTGGCACATCCCCCAAACCGGGCATCGGCGGGGCACCAGCGATGCCACCTCGGAGAGTTACCAGAGTGTTCTGCGCTTGATCCGCCGCCCCAATACGAAGCCGGTCGCCAAACGCAACAAAGCGGAAGCCGTTTCGTATCAGCTCCCGCCTCGTTGCTTCATCCTCACCTGTTAATTGGACCTCAGCCCCATTTCTTGCCCAGCGCTTCGAGATTCGACTCCCCGAGATCCTGAGGCGTCATCACGACCCTGAACTTCACTTCGGCGTTGAAATTCAAGAACCACGGCTCTGCGAGCCTGGGAACGTCGGATGGCTTCGCCACGTCGACAATCAGAATCCCACCGCGCTTGCCGTCTTGCTCGCCAAAGTATGCGGCTTCGGGCTTCGCATCATCGAGAATCCTCTTCATGATTGAGCTCGCGGTACCGTTGCGAACCACTGTGTTGAATGGTTCAAGCGGGAATTCAACATGCATCATCATCCGCATCTTTCTACCTCCTGGTGCTCGGAATGACTCCGGGGGATGAGTCAGCACCAATGCCCGGAAGCTACACGACCTGAGCGCGCTCAGTCAAAACAATTTCGCAAGGTGGACAGCAAGAATTCGCGCCGAAGCCCACTTCAGCGGGCCAAAGAACTCCAAATGTATTTCCTCAATAAAAGGAGCCCGCCCCTCTTGCTATGATCGAAGCAACGGCCGCCGCATCCTCGCTCGCGCCGCTGTCATCATTCATCATCCCCATGACCACTGCTTCCCAAGCCGCCTCGCCATCTGACCTCGCCGTCAATCCCGCGCCCCACACCCTTCATGCACCCGCTCCCGGCGTCACCGCGACGCTCATCCACGACCTGCGCGAATTTTTCAAGGTCAAAGTCGTCGGCCTCGTCCTCGTCACCGGCTGGGGCGGCTTTTATCTGGGATCGATGCAGTCCGGCATCTCTACACTGCAGCGTGGCCTGCTCGACACGCTTCTCGGCATCGGCCTCATCTCCGCTGGCGCAGGCGCCCTCAACCAGGCGCTCGAGCGGTCCTCCGATGCGCGCATGAAGCGCACCGCCGATCGTCCCCTCGCATCGGGACGCTGGCCGCTCTCCGTTGGAATTCTTGGCGGCCTCGCGACGGTGGCTCTCGGCGCGGTCTGGCTGGCACTCCGCACCAACCTGCTCACCGTCTCACTGGCCCTGCTCACCGCTTTTACTTACGTCGCCATCTATACGCCGCTCAAGCGCGTCACCAGCATGGCCACCTTCATCGGCGCATTTCCCGGCGCCATGGGTCCACTTCTCGGCTGGACCGCGGCCCGCGGACGCATCGAGTGGCCCGGCGTTGCGCTCTTCGCTATTCTTTTCGTCTGGCAGTTCCCGCATTTCATGTCGATTGCATGGCTCTACCGCGACGACTACGCCCGCGCCGGCATTCGCATGTTGCCGGTCGTCCAGCCCGACGGATGGTCCACCGTCGTCGATGCCCTCTTCTACGCAGTGCTCATGATTCCCGTCTCGCTTGCCCCTTGGTGGCTCGGCATGACCGTCTCAATCTACCCCATCATCGCCACGGCGCTCGGCCTCGTCTACCTCGCATACACGATTCGCTTCGCCCGCATCCTTCGCGCCAAGTCTGAAGACGAAAGCCGCAAGCTGGCCCGAGATCTGCTCAAAGTAAGCGTCATTTACCTGCCCCTGCTCTTCACTACGCTCATGCTTTGCGCCCGCGCGAAAGGTTAGCGCGCATGACCATCGCCGCCCCAACCTCCGCTCCGCATTTCTCCACTGGCTCCGCCATCGCGGCCATCATCGCGATCAGCGTTGCCGCCACTCTCTTTCTTTTCTGGCTTATCTATATTCATCCGGCCGCGGCCGCTAGTTCTCAATACGCCTTCCTTCCCGCAATGAACGCAGTCTTTAACGGCCTCGCCGCCACCGCGCTCCTCATCGGCTACACCTTCGTCCGCGCGCACAAGATCAAGCAACACCGCGCCTCGATGATCACGGCCTTTGTCTTCTCCACGCTGTTTCTTGTCGGCTACATCGCCCACCACGCGCTGCATGGCGACGTCCGCTATCCGATCCACGCCGCTTACCGCACGTTCTATCTCTCGCTGCTCGCCAGCCACATCATTCTGGCCGTCGTCGCCCTGCCCTTGATCCTCGTCACGTTTTTCTTCTCGCTCTCGGGTCGCATCCCCCAGCACCGCCGCATCGCGCGCTGGACCTTCCCGCTCTGGCTCTACGTCTCTGTCACCGGCGTCGTCACCTACGTGATGCTGCGCCTTGCGTTGGGAAGCTGACGTCCGCCGCCACGAAGCATGAATCCGGGAAACTATGAAGGGGTGACCGCAAGCTTGATTTGCAATTCCGGGTTACGGACCAGCTTCGATACTTCGACTTGCAATGAGGACTCGCCGATCTCCGGAACCCCTACTTCCAAAACGTACTTCCCATCTGGTAAATCGGCTGAGAACCTGCCTCTTGCGTCGGTGCGCATCGTAGCCACCGGCGGACTCTCCTGCGATCCCTCGGCGAAAACATCGACAGTGGCATTCCGGATGGGAGAGCCGGTCCCATCTGAGACGATCCCGCGTAATGGCCGACTGCTCCACTCCATCGCCGCGTTAAACTCGCGCCGCGTTCGGGCTCGCCGCGCCAGATAGATTCCAAGCAGCATTGCGCAAACGCCAGGCACGCCCGGGAATCCGGCCACTATCAAGCCAAAGCGCGGGCCGCCAAGACCCCACCCGCCGCTCGGAACGACCGCATCCAGAAAGAAGATTCCGGCGAGCAAAAGCAATCCCGCACCGAGGACAGTGAGGATTTTTCCCGCGATTGCCATGGCCCAGAGTCTAGCACCGGTTTCGATAGCCTTCCGTTTTCATGTCGTCATCCCACGGGGCGGGCGTTAGAGCATCACCGTTCCATTAGCATGGAACTAAAGCCATGCCCTCACCTCTTCCGATCCCCGAACCAAACAAACCCGGCAAACCCGACGACGGCACGCGGCAGCTTCTGCAATGGGGTGGCTCCATGGTCGGCACGGGCGTTCTGGCCATCGTCCTGTTGCTCACTGTTCTCGGCGGCTACTCCCGCCTTGGGGCCAGCACCAACACCGGCTGGTTCGCGCTCATCGTCGCCCTCATGTGCATCCCCTTCGGACTCATGCTCCTCGCCCTCGGACTCGCCAAGTGGTTCAAGAATAGGCGCGAATCCGGCGCGGCACGTTAACACTATCCTCGCCAGGGCTCCCGCGCGATAATCAATTCAGAGCAATCACGATCGCGAGCCAGTCGCTCTTCGATCGGGACGATCAAGACCTTGTCCTTTTGCCGGAAAGGCTCTTTGAAAATCTCACCGTCACTACGTCTTCCCTTGATCGTCAACCACCCCCTGCTGCTCTCTGGCTCCGCGGTCCTCGCACTTTCACTCGCCGCCCTCGCGCCCCGCTCATTCGGGCAATCGCTCCCAGCTCAGCAATCGCCTCAACCCCCGCCACTCGCAATCGACTCCGATCACGACGGCATCAGCGACGACCTTGAGCAGTCTTTATTAGTGCAATTCGCTCCAAAGTTTCTCGTGGGCTCAGACGACTGCTCCAATATTCCCGCTGAATTTCAACCCGGCATCCCCGCTCCGCTGGTGGAATCTGAAAACGGAACCATCTACGGCCAGGTATTTCCCGCAAAGGATCCCATCGACGGCACGCCCGCCGCGGAAATTCACTGCTACCATCTCTGGCGCATCGACTGCGGACCTCACGGCCATCCGCTTGATACCGAGCACGTCTCCGTCCTCGTCCGCGCCTCCAACTCCGATCTCCGCTCTGCCACCTGGAAGGCTGTTTACTGGTACGCCGCCGCTCACGAGAACACCGTTTGCGATGTGAGTCAGATTGCCCACGCATCCACCATTCACGCTGAGGATGCCGGCCCCAACGTCTGGATCTCCCCCGGCAAGCATGCTTCCTATCTCAATCAAGCCCTCTGCCAAAAAGGTTGCGGAGCCGATCGCTGCGAAAACATGACGCCTCTCGCTCCCGCCAAGCTTGTCAATCTCGGCGAGCCCGGCTACCCCATGAACGGCTCCGAGTTCATCGCCTCATCCGCGTGGCCGCTCTCCGCCAAAATGTCCGAGACAAACTTTCCGGCCCCGGTTTTGGCGCGGCTCGGTGAACTTCCCGATTCCGAGATTGCCTGGTTCAATCAGGGTAAGCATCCCAGGCAGGGAATCATCGCCATCAGCAGCACAACCGGGCAGGCGATCGCCGGCGGCGGTCGCGACACGCTGTCAGGAATCTCCACCGCCGAGGACTCCAGCGGCAACGCGCTCCACAAGAGCTATCGCCACACGCGCCACGCGCTCGGCGCTTCCGCCCAACACGTCGGCAAAGCCCTCGGCATCGAGAATCACCCCGCCCCGCCCAAACCGCCGCCCGCCGCGAACACTCCTTAGCTCTCCGCCTCGCCTTCGCGTCTTGTCGGGAATCGCCAGCGAAGCGCCCGAAGAAAAACTTTCCTCGAGCCTCTCAGTCCGCTGCCTTGTTCAACGCCACGGCGGCGCGAATCAGACTCTCCAGCGCCTTCTCGTCCACCTTCTCGCCTTCTTTGACGTCGATGGCGCGCCTCAATTTCCCTTCGAGGCTGGAATTGAACAGACCGTCCGGATCATCCAGAAACGCGCCTTTGGCGAAGGTCATCTTCACCGCCTTCTTGTAGGTCTCTCCGGTGCAGATGATCCCGTCGTGCGACCACACAGGATTCCCCCACTTCCACTCTTCCACGACCTTGGGATCGGCTTGCTTGATCAATGCGCGCAGCCGCGCCAGCATCTCTCCGCGCCAATCGCCCAGCTCCTCGATTCTCAAGTCGATCAGCTTTGAAGCTGACCCGGCGCCCGCCGATTCGACTCTTTTGCCACTCTTCTTCATGAGACCGTAGCACCCCCATTTCGCGATGCTAGCGCAACAAAGTTCCGGCGGGGGCGTGTTTTTTATGGGGCCGGGTGAAAGCGGTTCAAGTGGCTCGGAATGTTTGCTTTTACGGGACCGGGACCCCTCGAAATGTGAGCCTATAAGTTCACAAAAAGCTCGAAATGTTCACTTAAGCGTTCGCGAATCGTTGAATGGGGCGCCAAGAAATTGCGCAAAACAGAGGTGAATGGTCGCTCGGAATTTCACATATCGGGCAAAAAGGTCGCGAGTAATTTCGCAGATAGCGGGCTTGCGCAGGCTTAGGCAGCCTTCCGCGCGCCTAAGTGGGCTTTCGGTGCTCATTTTGAGCGCAATTCTGAGCGGGTAAAGGTCCGTGGGATCAGGTACGGCCTTGGATGCCCAGCCCTGTCGCGTTCGTTATCCCGCGCCCGAGCCGGCAAATAAAAAGCCCCAGGAAGTATCGAGATATAACCAGCGCTGTGTACTGAACCAGCTGGTGGGCAATCCGGGGATATGCAGCAGCGTGTGTCCGTCCGCGCAGATCAACTCGGTTCCGCTCCAAGCCAGAAAGGTTCTGGATGCCAATCCCACCTGCGCCGGATTGGTGACACGCCTGAGACAGACAGGGCAACGCTGACGCTGATCCAAAAGCGCCCATCGCATTCCAAAAAGAAAAATGGCAAAAGTAGTAACTAGCTGTACATAAACTCCAGAGGGCGAGGATACTGAAGAATGCCAATAGGCTAAATCGACTGACGAAAAATAAGTGATCAGCATGACCAAAACAACCTTCATAACCAGGAAGCCAAGACGGACTGCTCTCCGAATCCAAGATGGCTTGTGCGAGCTGAAGCTGCATTCTGCAAGCGATACCGAGGCGATAGCGGGCAACGCGAGGAAGGCTAGAAGGACACCGAACCAATAGATGTTCCCCGGTCCAGGGGTTTGTTCTTCAAGAGATTTGCCCAAGAAATCGTGTTCCGACCGTCGCGAATCATAGGAAGCGATATTGACAATCCCGCCCCACATTTCCGGTCTCCCGCTCCGCGTCAAATGAGCGACAACATACCCTCGACCATCGGGACTGATTTCGGAGTCGGGTCTCAGTAGCCATGCCTCGCTGTTTCCGGGCAGCCTCCACGCATCGCCCGGCGCAATTCCAGCGATTCGCGCGGGCCGCGACCCAACGAGCAGCACCCTGCCGACGATATCTGGATTGGCCCCGAACTTCTCTCTCCAAATCCGCTCGCTCAGAATCAAGCGCGGCATTCCACTTCGAGCTTCCTCATTCGACTCCATGTAGTGCAGAGTCAAACCTGCGACGGCGAAGAGATTGGAGCTGGCCTGCGCGATTTGCCACGTACCACCGGCATGAGGGCCAATCGTTGCAGATTCTCTGGCAACGCGGTAGAATGCGAACCCGTCAACATAACGTTGCCTGCCTCGCTTCCAAATCTGGACCTGATCGATTGCCATCGTCGGGACCGAGTCACCATTCGCTCCTTCCTCCTGGATCAGTATCGTTCCCGGCCTTATCTGAGTGCTCGAAAAATCCCGCTCTGCTCGAATGCCGGGCGAGAGAATCGAGATCAGATAACTTACGAACAAGATGCCACTGAGGCAGAAAATGCATTGTGCGGCCGACCCGTGAAGCGGGACAAATCGCGCTTGATTTTGCCACCAGAGACGCCGAAGACATGCTGCGTCTTGAAAGGCTCCAAAACAGAAGTTCGCGATTTCACGTTCGGTTCGCCACGAAACAGCGCCAGATGTACTATTCGACCGCCGTGCATGCCATAGTTCCGATTTCCACTCCATGCGCCATTCCGCTCGTTGTGCTTCCGGTACAAGGAAGGATGCACAACACAAAAGCCCGTGATCGATCGCATGAAAAACCGGCTTCGAGTAGGGTGTCATAACGACTTCTCCTCCACATACGGGATCATGCGCTCAAGCAACGGATATCGATTCCTGGATGCCTTAAGCGCTTCTGCGCCGGCGGCAGTCAGTTTGTAATACTTGCGTGCTGGCCTCTGCTCGGTATCGGCAATCGATTGCCGTTCCCAGCGCGAGCCGATGAGCTTATCGCGTTCCAGACGCCGCATTGCCGGATAGACCGTCCCGCTTGGCAAGCCCGTCGTCTCCATAATGGTGAACCCATAGATCAAACCGGCGTCGATCGCCTGCAAGATCATCGCCGCTGTGTGTGAAAGTTTTGCCCCAGAGGCCATGGCGAATTGTACCTATGTAGCGATCTACTTGACAATGCTATATGCTGATTGCTACATAGGGTAAGAGGAGCCCCGTGCTGGAACTCAAGAACCTCTACCGAAGCTTTCGAACCATTCCTGCCATTGAAGATGTGAGCTTCAAGGTCGGGCCCGGTGAGATCGTTGGTTTCCTCGGCCCGAATGGCGCCGGCAAATCCACAACGGTGAAGATCATCACCGGGATGCTGCGGCCAAATGAAGGGCGCGTGCTGTTCGAAGGCAAGGACATTGCCAAAGATATGGTCGCCTTCCGCAGCGTTGTTGGCTATGTGCCTGAAGAAGCCCATCTGTACAGTTACCTTTCCGGATTGGAGTATCTGGAGTTGGTTGGAAGACTGCGCGGACTGGAAGAATCGCTGATTGAAGCAAAAGCGACCGGCCTGCTGAGGCTCCTGAATCTCGAGTCCTGGCAGTACTCGCCGATTTCCTCGTATTCCAAAGGAATGCGTCAGCGTGTGCTGATTGCCGCCGCCTTGCTGCACGACCCCAAGCTTTTGATCTTCGATGAACCTCTGTCGGGCCTCGACGTCGTTTCAGCGCGGCTCTTCAAAGACCTGCTTGAATTGCTCGCGGCACAGGGGAAAGCGATCCTCTATATCTCGCACGTGCTTGAGGTGGTCGAGCAAGTCTGCAATCGCGTCATCGTGATTGCAAAGGGAAGAGTCTTGGCCGACGCACGCCCCGCCGATCTTACGAACCTGATGAGCCTGCCAAACCTCGAAAGCGTTTTTGCGCAACTTGTACAGCAGCAGGACACGCGGAGCGTGGCTCAGGAGATTGTCGAGGTGATGCAGATTGTCTGTCCCTGAGAAAATCGAGAATCTCCTGATGATGTCCGGCTCAGAGGTGCTCTCGTTAAACGCCCAGGCGGCACTGGGGCCGGCGCGGCCGCCGGGAGGCAGCCAATTCTCGCTGTTGCTGCGTCATTTTCTCGAACGCTTTTTCAATCATGAAACCGCCTCGCCCGATGGAGACGCCAAGGCCCGACTGGTGTTGATTGCCTTCACTGTCGGCCTTCCGGAATTCGTTGTTGCCTTGTATTTGTGGCCTGTGTATCACCCCTTGCAGTGGCCGCCCGGAGGCGGCTCTCATGGTGGGCCTCCGCCCTATTGGCTGCAAGTCAATCATCATTTATTTTTTGTGGTGTACTCGTTCGTGGCGATGGGCATTGCGACGGTGTTCGAGTGGGACCTGTTTTTTCCCGACCTGCTCGATGTTTTTGTTTTGACGGCGCTGCCGATTCCCAATCGCCGGCTCTTTCTCGCGCGGGCTGCCGCCATTGGACTTCTCGTCGGCGGTTTCCTGTTTGACGCGAATGTTCTTGCTCCGTTCGTACTTCCCGCAGCCATTGACCCGCCGAATCTGCCGCGATTTCTGGCAGGTCACGTTCTGGCAGTGGCCGGCAGTGGATTGTACGCAGCCGTTCTTGTTTTGGCTTTGCAAGGTGTATTGCTTTCTGTTCTCGGTGAGCGATGGTTCCGCAAGGTCGCCCTTCTCCTCCAAGGTTTCCTCATTGCCGCCCTGTTGATGCTTCTCCTGCTTTTTCCTGTGGTCTCGAGTGCTGTGCCTGTGATGCTCCGGTCGGGCAGCCTCTATGCGTTATGCTTTCCGCCCTTCTGGTTTCTGGGCATTTATCAGCGGCTGATGGAAGGCCCATCGGCGATGCCCATCTATACAAGGCTTGCGCAGATTGGATGCGCGGCTCTTCTGGCGACGGCAGGGCTGGCGGCGCTCGCTTACCCTATCGCATATATACGGAGAGTGCGGCAACTGGTTGAAGGACCCGGAACGCACGCAACGCGAAATCGGGCGGCATCGCCGCTGCATAGAATGCTGCATGCGACGTTGACCCGGTCGCCGGTCCGCCGCGCGGTCTTTCACTTCATCAGCCAAACGCTGCTGCGGGTCCAGCGCTATCGCATCTATCTTGTTCTCTACGCGGGCGTCGGACTCTCTGTGGTCGCCGCCGCCATCCTCCGGCTGGCCGTCGTGAATCAACAGATCCACATGGAGATTTCATCCGATGGTATTTGCGCAGCGGTCGGAATTGTAGCGTTCTGGACCATTGCGGGACTGCGCGTGGCGTTCGTTTCTCCCGGCAATCAGCAAGGAAGCTGGATCTTCCGCCTGATCCACGGAAGACCCCCGCACTTTCATGCGGCAATGGAACAGTTGCAGGCTGCCAAAACCTGGGTGCTTTCGTGGGGCCTGGTCATCACTCTCAGCGCTTGCGCCGTATTTCGCATTTTTGCTCCGCCACAACTTCTTACGTTGCCGGCAACCGCGAGCCTGTTGCTCATTGGCGCGGGAACGTGCTTGCTATTCACCGACATCCTTTTTCTGAATGTCAAAGTCGTTCCCTTCACCGGCGAATCAACAAGGGAGCAGCCCAACCTCGCCGCGTCGCTGCTAAAGTATATTGCGTTCGCACCTGGCGCGGCTTTGGTTCCGATTGTTGCGCAGCCCTGGATCGAGATGAGCGCGGAGCATCTGGTCGTGGCTGCGGTTGCAATCGCAGTGGGCCACTTGGCGCTGCGTGGCCGTCATCGCACGATCATCCGGGAACACTGCAACATGCCCGCGCTGGAAGACGGCGAGGAGGATTTCCCAATGAGGCTCGGACTTCGCTATTAAACCAATCTAGTTATGTACGTGAAGGGACGTTCAGGGATGTGAACCTAGTTCACGAGCATTCCGAATCCCGCTGACTCTTAGTCCGGTGCTCTCAAAAACAGTGTGCCTCACCCGTTATGTCCCCCGACTCCCGAGTGAGGCACTTTGTTGTCCCAGGTCTCTAAATCGGAGTCTCCTCCCCCCGAAGCAGACCCCGACTTTTCGAGCCGCCCGACAACTACGGCCTTTTACCTCTGCATCACGAATTCGGCTCCTCGTACCACCTGCCCGTGAAGCATTGGGACAACGGTCCCGGCATTCTCCCGCCGATCCTGCAATTGCTGCAGGCAATGCATTGTAGGAGACGATGGAGGTGGAAACTTTGTTGCAGAATTGCGGAGCTTTGTTGCAGAATTGGCGCGACAAAATCAGAGACATCAACACAGGCATTCGCTGTTAGGGCAAGAAAAAATCCGCATCGGGGAGCGACGGCCGCGCGCAGCGGCCATCGTTCCTCCAATGCCGATCGTTACTCGCCGAACGTCACTCGCCGTTTTGCGAATTCTGATTTGGGTGCACCACGAGGAAGCTCTCGCCGCCGTTCGCCCAAGCGAGAAGCAGGACGTCTTTCCCCGCCGGAACGGAGTGAATCTGATTTACGCAGCTGTCCGCATCCTCGACAGGATGACGGTCGACTCCGAGAATCACATCGCCCGGTGTGAGGCCCGCATCTTCAGCCGCGCTGCCCGGACGCACCGATTCGATCACAGCGCCCTTCACCTGATCGGGCACGTTGAACTGCTGGCGCAGATCGGGAGTCAGGTTGGCCACGGCCAGTCCGAGGCGGCCGCGCTGCTGGCTACCCTGTTCGCCGTTGCTCGCCTCTTCATTCGTGTTGTGGAACTCGCCCACCGTCACGTGCAGCGTTTGCGGCTTGCCGTCACGAAGAATGCCCAGCGTGATCGCGGTCCCCGGAGTCATCTCGCTCACCGTAACCTGCAGCATGCTGCCGTTCGGGATCCTCTTGCCGTCAACTTCGCGCAGCACGTCGCCGCTCTCTAAGCCAGCTTTGCTGGCCGGCGAGTCCGGTGTCACCTGGCTGACAATGGCGCCTGTTGCGTCGGGCAGGTTGAAGAAGCTCGAGTTGTCGGGCGTCACATCGTTCATGCTGATGCCAAGGTAGCCGTGGTGCACACTGCCGTTCTTGATGATGGCCTGCGCCGTGGCCTGGGCGATCTGCGACGGAATTGCGAAGCCCGCGCCGGCAAACGATCCGCTGCCCGAGATGATGAAGGTGTTGATGCCGATCACCTCGCCATAAGCATTCACCAGCGGCCCGCCGGAGTTGCCGGGATTGATGGCCGCATCGGTCTGGATGAAGGCGCCCGGCTTGCGCGGATCGTCGCGGTAAGGATTGGGGCGATCGAGGCCGCTGATAATGCCGCGCGTGACCGTAAAGGGGAAGTTGCCGAATGGATTGCCGAAGGCCAGCACGGTCTCACCGGGCTTCACCTTCGTCGAGTCGCCCCACGGCACGCTGGTCAAATCGTGCGCGTCGATTTTGATCACCGCCAGGTCGTTGAGTTTGTCGACACCGATCAACTTCGCGGTGAAGACGCGCCGGTCATTCAATGTGACGCGAATCTGCGTCGCCCCGTCGACCACATGGTCGTTGGTCACGATGTATCCGTCTGACGTTAGAATCACGCCACTGCCGATGCCATGTTCAAACTGAGGCTGCGGCTTCATCTGCTGGCCGCCGGGACCGAAGAAGAACTGACGAAAGCCGGGAGGCAAATCCTGCGGATTGATTCCGCCAGGCCCCTGTCCGCCATTCTCGGAGTTCTGATCGTCTTCGGAGACGCGCGAGGTGACGGCCACGTTGACGACAGCGGGCGTGACGCGCGCGGCAACGGCTTCCACCGCGTTATCAAGCGCAACCAGCGACGAGACGCTGCTCTCATCGAGTGGGCCGGCGGCAGCGGCGTGCGCCCGGCTGTGGTCGAAGAAGAACGCAAGCGAAAACAGAACCGTGACCAGAATGCCCGCCGGGACTGCGAGCTTCTTCACTCTTGCTACTAATGAATTAGTTGTCAAAGACATTGCTTCATCTCCATGGGTGTTGAATTGCGTGTTTAGAGTTGGAAGAACAGCCAGCCACCATCAAATGCAGATGCGGTTGGCCGATGGGAATGTGAACTTGTTGTGCGCGCAGAATTAGTGTCCGTGGTCGCGCCCGTCGGGGAGCCCGTCGCGGTGTTTGCCGGATACACGAGCAGAATCAGGCGCGTGAATGAAATCTGCGCAGCCGGTGATGTGTTGCGATTGCTGGTTGTGTCGACGCTTTGCATTTGCGTGTCAGTGCCGGTTTCATAGTCGGCGACTTCTCTGGATTTTGTTGCAGAAGATTGCGGCGCAGACGTCTCCACTTCTTCCCAAGCTGTGAGAACAATGAATTCCTGACCCTGCGAGGAAACCGCCGCCGGCGCGGATGCTGCTGCATTCACCATCACCTGGTGTGGCGTAGCCCTACGATCGGTCATCGCCGTCTCACCTGAATGGTCGCTGCGGGGTGATCGAACATTAGCGGGCGCCACTGCCGCGCCGCGCGTTGCAGGAACGACGGACTTCGTCTCAATCGCGCGGAAATGCCCGAACGGATGAAAGATTTCATCGTCCGCCGCTAAACCTGGCTCACTCATTCGATCATCGGAAATCCGCGCGATGCCCGGAGCATTGGTCTGCTGCGGCGCGAGATCGGCCATCTGCGCATCCGGCTTCGGCGCGGCCACGAACGCGATAAACTGCGGGCTGCGCGACAGCTCAACAGCTCCAACGAGCAATCCGCATCCAACCATGCCAACCAAGGCGCGGGCCGCCAGCGGATGAAGCGTCTTCTTGCGCCCCAGAATGCTATCGACGCGAGAAACGAGTTCGGGCCGACGCTCGAACGCGCCCAGCGAAAGCGCCTGCGCTCGGCGCAGAAACTCCCGCCGCTGCAATTCCCGGCGCTCCAGTCCGCGCTCGGCAAGCGAGGCAAGGCAAGCCGCATAGGTGCGCGGAGCCTGCGTCCTCTGAACGACTCCCTCGTCGCAGGCCATCTCGCGTTCGCGGCAAAGGCGACGCTCCATCCATGCCAGCGCCGGATTTAGAGGAAATAGAACGAGAAAAAGCTTCTGCAGCAGATTCGTCCAGTCGTCGCGCCGGCGCAGATGCTCGGCTTCATGCAAAACCACTTGCTCGAGCTCGCCCGGAGTCAGCCGTGAATACAGCCACTCGGGAATGAGAATCCGCGGCGCGAGAAATCCGATGACGCTCGGCCGGTCAAGGTCGGGCGTGGTGCAAATCTCGATGCGCCGCGCCGGCAATGCAGCAGCAAGCAACGAGCGAAGGTGGGCTTCCGCTTCGACCGGGATAGCGCCGCGCCATAGTCTGCGCAGCCGCAACAAATGAAAAACCAGCTCTGCAGCGCGAAATGTTGAAGCAGCCAACCACAAAGCGGCGATGGCGAATCCCCATCGGCTGTCCAACTCAAGCAAGGGCCTTGCTGCTTTTGCACCAGGCGGCGTAGCAGCGAACGCAGCTCCGGGGTGCTCGAGAAATGGCAAGAACGGCAACAGAGCCGCAACTGCAAATCCCGCCGCCCAAGCTGCAAAGCGATGCGCAGCGGAGATGCGAAGCACGAATCGCAAGCAAAGAACTAAAGCAAGCGCAACCAGCACGCCCTGCCACAGCGCCGCCACAGCCGCCGGTGCCGCGGCGTGCGCAAAACCAGCGAATGCCGCTCTCACCGACTCAGCAAGACCCGCCAAAACCGAATCCGCTATGTGCACCAAGGGCATCCTTATCTCCCGCCCTTCTCGCGGTCATTCCCCGTATCGGGCGCCGCGTTCCGGATCGCTTCTTTATCGGGCGACGCGCTGCGAATCGCGTCGCGCAGTCGGTCCAGCTCCTCTGTGGAGATTTCCTCGTCGCCCAACAGACTTAAGAGCAGCTTCTCGCGCGAGTTACCAAAGAAGCGATTCATCACGTTGCGCACTTCTGTGCGTCCCGCCTCGTTTTCTTTGACGCATGGCCAGTAAACAAAGGCCCGCCCTTCCTGGCGATGTTCGACGTAACCCTTTTGCTCCAGGATTCGGATGGTGGTGAGCACAGAATTGTAGGCCAGTTGTTCGCCTTCCGGCAGGGCTTCAACCAGGTCGGTAACGGCCGACTCGCCGCGCCGCCAAAGAATCTTCATCAGCCTCAGCTCTGCTTCGGTGAGCGTGTTGGATTTTCTTGGCGGCATCGCTAAGTGACTGATCCTAATAGATGAATCTGTTCCATCCTGTGTTTTCGTCCGTTTTATAGACGAACAACTAAAGGATTAGTTACCAGAAATGCCGAGATTTTTCAAGAGCCCCCGGCTACCCGTTCATTCTCCGCACAAACCGCCGTCCCGAAATCTCTGCCCTGTGCTACGATCCGTGCAAGCGTTCACGCAATTGCTTTCTTGCACGAAAATTCTGGACTGAGCCGTTGGTTTCTTCCGGTGCATTCACCCGCGAGGACCGTCCCAAAAACGGCGCGTTACCGGCACAATGAGCGCGTCGCAGGTGCACAGAGGATGATATGAACACCCAGCTCAGGCCTATGGCCCTTGGCGAGATTCTTGACCGGACCGCCGAACTCTACCGAACTCATTTCCTGCTTTTTGCCGGGATCTCTTCCATCTTCGCCGTCGTCATGCTCGCCGTGCAGCTTTTGTATCTGCGCTCGCTCGTCCTGCTCGGATATCCCAACTTGATGGCGCATTGGCAATGGGGAACGGCCTCGGTCGCCATGGTTGAAGCACTCGTCGTCCTGATGCTGGCCGGGCTGTCGATCGCCGCCAACAATCGGGCAGTTGCGTGGGTGTACCTGGACAAGCCTGCGACGATTCGTGCCGCTGCCAAAAGCGTCGTGCCCCGCCTGCGAACCTATTTATGGCTCATGACGATCACGGCATTCCGCGCCTGGGCGCCCTTCGCCGCGCTTTACGTTGCCTTCATTGGCATCGCATTTGCCGTCCTTCCTCATGGCTTCATGACGAATCCAACGGCGGTGCAGGGCGCGGCTCAGCAAAACCCTGGCGCCATCATGGCTGCGGGCATCGGCATGCTCGTTCTCATGCCGTTTTTTGCATTGGCTTTCGTGTATGGAGTGTGGATGACGCTTCGCTATTCGCTCGCCGTGCCCGCCTGCGTCGTGGAAGATTTGCCGGCGACCCCTGCGATCAAGCGCAGCATTTCGCTTAGCGAAGGCTCGCGCGGGAGGATCCTCGTCCTCGGCCTCTTGGTGTATGCGGTGCGTACGGTGCTGGGGATTCTGTTCGGTTTCCCCATGATCGCCCTCGCCCTAAAGCATCCCGGCCAGCCACTCCCTCTGCTCTGGCTAATTGTGGCTCAAATCGGCAGCTTCGTGACTAGCGCATTAATCGGTCCCATCTACTCCACCGGCCTCACGCTCTTTTATTACGACCAGCGCATTCGCAAGGAAGGCTTCGACATCGAGTGGATGATGCAGGCCGCGGGGCTCTCACCGCAAACCGAGTTGCCGGCGCCGCAAAATTCCTGAGCCAGCGAGGATTCTCATGAGCGAGACATTTCGGCCCTCTACACTCGGGGAGATTCTCGATCGCACGGCGCAGATTTATCGCCGCAACTTCTGGCTCTTTGCAGGCGTGGCCGCTTTGCCCATCGGCGCGATCTTCGCTTTCACAGCGATTGGAGGAGCTTTGTTCGGGGCCGCAGCGGTGACATTCAGGGCCGGCGGCTTGGCCAATCCAGCTGCCATCGCACTCGTCGTTCTGATCATTTTCATCGCAGTGCCGGTCTACATTGCAGCGGCCGTCTTCTCCTCCGCAGGGCTTACAGAGGCGGCAGCGAGCACGAGTCGCGGCGAAAAGATCACCATCCGCGGCGCGTTCAAGAAGGTGACGCCGCGGTTCTGGCGCTACCTGTGGTTCATCATTCTGCAGGGGATTGTAGTGGGTCTGATCCCGGCGGCGATTGCGGGCGCGGTGATCGGCGTTCTGCTATTTGTTGGAACGCTTGCAGGAGCAGGCACTTCCACCGCCATCGCCGTGGGATTTCTCGTCTTTATCGTTGTGGTCGCGGCGGTGGTCGTCATCATCGAACTTGTGTTGGGCTATTCCATTAGCCTCCCCGTGTGTGTCCTGGAGAAAAAGCCGGCGTGGGATTCGCTCAAGCGCGGATGGAGTTTAAGCAAGGGCACGCGCGGGCGCATCTTCGTCATGTTTCTGCTGGTCATGGCACTGGCCATGGCCGTGTCGATGATCTCGGCAATTCCATCCATGATCATCATCTTCACTTCCGCGGCCGGCGGATCTCAGCCCGCCACTGGATCGGTGGCATTTATCGTGGCTGAAATCACAAGAGCCGTCCTGGATCTTGTCCTTCAGGTCGCGCTCGCGCCCATCTCCGCGATTGCGCTTGTGCTCTTCTATTACGACCAGCGCATCCGCAAGGAAGGTTTCGATATTGAATGGATGATGCAGCAGGCCGGGCTTACGCCGACCGCATCCCAGGCGCCGACGGCGCCAGCCCTGGGTATTTCCGGGCCGGTTGCGGCCCCTGATACCGTGGAAGAACCATGAGTCTGGGGTGCCCGAGATCAGGTTGGCGCAACACCGCCGCACGTTCGGTGGTAGCTCTCGCACTTCTCGTTCCGCTCGCTGCCGGACCAATCTCTGCGCGCGCACAGGAGCCGACCGGCGATCCCGGTTGGCGCAATGCGACCGTCGCCGAATACCAGCAGCACCTGAAAGATCTCGACGCGATCGTCGCCGCATGCCAGAAGCAGCGGTCCGGGGCGGCCGCCGCGCAAACAACGTTTCCCGCATGCAATCCGGCGCAAATCGGTCCCGATGATCGCGTTCAAGGTTTCGCCGCTGCGCCTTCGCAGATGCGCGAGGTGCGATACGACTGGCTGCGCTCCGTTCTCACGCGTGCCGCGAAAAAGGGTGGCACGGAGCAGAAGACCATCTTCGGCGCAATTCCCCACCCCAACAACAAACCGGTCTCGCTTGATTCGCTGCTGGCCGCATCGCGCCAGCGCCTTCAGGACGACGCGGCGCAAGCGGGAGCGCCGCCTGCGTCTACTCCAAACTTCAGTGACGAGCGAAAATCCCTGAACACCATCCTCTCGCAACGCGCCTATCAAGGCGTGACGCAGGTTTCGACCATGGATCGCCTTCGCGAATGGTTCGACAACCTGCTCGACAGATTCTTCTCCGGGCTGGTGCGCTTTGGATCACACGCGCCGTGGATCGTGTGGCTGCTGCGCATTCTTCTGCTTGTTGCCATTTGCACTGCGCTGGTCTGGTTTCTCCTGCGCATCGAGCGGCGCTCGCGTCTCCGCGTGGTTCCGGAAATCGAGCCCGTGCCAGGCGCGCCTTCTGCGCGCGAATGGCAACTGTGGCTCCGCGATGCGCAGGATATGGCTGCGCGTGGCCGGTGGCGCGAGGCAATTCACTTCATTTATTGGGCTGCAATCGCGCGTTTGGAATCGAAGCGAATGTGGCCTGCCGACCGCGCGCGCACTCCCCGCGAATATCTCGCCCTGCTGGCCGGGACCGACCCGCGCAGGACCAATCTCACAGCCCTCACGCGGAGTTTCGAGCGCACCTGGTACGGTGGCCGCGCGGCCCAGGCTTCCGACTTCAACGCGGCTCTGGAGCAGGCCGCGGCACTGGGGGTGGCGGCGGAATGAAGCTCTTCCCCTCACTCGACGCGAAGGACCGCAGGCTGCTCACCGGCTGCATGATCGCGGTAATCGTTCTCGCATTTGTGACTGCATTCCTGTCGCGCAACGAAAACGACGACAACAATACCGTGCCCAGCTCGTATCTGACCGGCAAGCACGGCGCGCGCGCAGCCTACGAATTGCTTCAGTCGAGCGGATACAACGTGCAGAGATGGGAGCAACCGTTGAGCGATCTGGCCGAACGAGCCGACAGCCAGACGGTCGTCATCTTCGCCGATCCCGACCAGGGTGACGTCGCGGCGGAAGATCTAAAGGCGGTGCGGGATATCGTCGCCAGGGGCGGCCGGATCCTGGTCACGGGATGGTCGGGCGGAATGATTGCGCCCGACGGCAACGCCCAGCCGCCGACGCAGTTTCAAGTCGCGTGCAAACTCACTCCGCAGGGACTCGATCCGCTTGCCGGCGCAGGCGAAGTGTGGATGGTTCCTGAAGCCAGTTGGGGATTCGACCACCCGCTCGATCGCGTGCAATACAACTGCGCAGGTACTCCCGCAGTCGTGGAGTACTCCGAAGGCAAAGGCGAGGTGATTTGGTGGGCAAGCTCCACACCCATCGAAAACAGCACCATCAGCCGCGCCAACAATCTAAACCTCTTTCTGAACGCGCTTGGCTCCCGCGAAGGGCACAACATCTATTGGGATGAGTCGCTGCACGGCGAAACTCGCACGGAGTGGTTCTACGCCACCGGACCGGCGATCTGGCTTCTGCGTGGCGCGCTTGTTGCGATCGGACTGCTGACCCTCTTCAGCTTCAGCCGGCGCCGCGGACCGGTGCGCGACCTGCCTGCCCCGGTGCGCGCTTCTCCAGTCGAATTCCTTGAGGCGGTGGGCTCGCTCTACGCGGAGGCGCGGGCCTCAGCCACTGCGGTTGAGCTCGCTTTTGAGCGCTTCCGCCGCCGCATGGGCGACCTGTGCGGACTAAAGGGCGCAAAGATGAGTGCGGAGGAGTTGGCGAAGGCGTTGCGCCGACGCTTCCCACAGGCCTCACCGGAGTTGGAGAAAGATCTGGCCGATTGCGAGGTGGCCGCGACCAACGACAAGCTGCCGCCCAAAAGCGCGCTGGCGCTGGTGCAGGCGCTGGACCGGCATAGCGAGTTGCTGACCGCCGCGGCGCGTGCGGGCCTGGCGCATCGATAAAGATGAATCGGGGAAAATGGAACGTGCCCGAGAGATCAAAACATCGAAGCAGAAAGCAAGGAGACGGGAATGACCGAGGAAACGAATCTGGGACAGGGCTCACAGCCGTCGAGCGCGGCGCTGCCGGCGACGCAACAACTTCTCGCCGCATCGCGCTCGGAGCTGGGGCGCGTGATCGCGGGGCAGAGCGATGTGATCGGCGAGGTTCTGGTCGCTGTATTGACGCAGGGCCACGCGCTGCTTGAAGGCGTGCCGGGCATTGCGAAAACGCTCATCGTCAAATCGGTCGGCCGCTTGCTGGGTCTCGGCTTCCAGCGCGTGCAGGGCACGCCGGACCTGATGCCGGCCGACATTCTGGGCACGACAATGTTTCGCCCCGGCACAGATACGTTTACCTTCCACGCCGGGCCGGTCTTCACCGATCTGCTTCTGGTCGACGAGATCAATCGCATGCCTCCGCGCACACAGGCCGCGCTGCTTGAATGTATGGAAGAACGGCAGGTGACAAGCGACGGCGTGCAGCGCCCGCTTCCTCCATGGTTCACCGTCTTCGCCACTGAGAATCCCATCGACTTTGAAGGCACGTATCCATTGCCTGAGGCTCAGCTCGACCGCTATCTGCTCAAAATCAAAGTGAGCTACCCGGCTCCGGACGACGAACGGCTGATGCTCGAGCGCCATCATGGCGCCGCCCAAGAAAATCTGCTCGAAGATGCAAAGATTCAGCCGCTCTCTGCCCACCTTCTCGCCGCCGCGCGCGATGAGATTCGCGCCATCCGCGTTGAGAACGATCTTTACGGCTACATTCTCGATCTCGTTCGCCGTACACGCGAGTGGCCGATGCTTGCGCTCGGCGCAAGCCCGCGCGCCGCGATCTGCCTGCTGCGCGTGGCGCAGGCGTTTGCCGCGTTTGAAGACCGCGACTACATCATTCCCGACGACGTGAAGCGAGCCGTTCTGCCTGTCCTGCGCCATCGCATTCTTCTCAAACCGGAGGCAGAGCTCGAGGGCTTCGATCCCGATCGCGTGCTTAACGACGTGGTGGCCGCGGTTGCGGTGCCGCGCAGATGATCTCTTCCTCCCTCCATCCAGAGCCGGTTCGCGCCGCATGTAAGCCGCGCGGCCGTTTCGCGTTTGGCATCACACAACGCACCATCTGGCTGCTCGCAGCTGGACTGCTGCTCGCGCTGCCGGGATTCTTTCGTGCGACCTGGGGATACGGCATGCTCGTCTGGGATGCGCTGGTGCTGCTCGCGGCCATTCTCGACGGATTGCGATTGCCGCTCGCGCACGAGATCACGATCGAACGCTTCTGGAGCAATGTGCCTTCGCTCGATAGTGAAACCGAAATCCAACTTGCCGTCGAGCAAAGCGCAGAAACTATTCTCGAGTGCCACCTGGTTGATGACTTGCCCGATGCATTGGTGGCCGCGCCCGCTACGCGCTTCCTTCGCGCGTTTCCCCGCGTGCGCGCAACGCTCCGTTACAAAATCAAGCCGCGCGAGCGTGGCGATGTTCGCGCCGGTCAAGTCTACATTCGTTATGCTTCGCCGCTCGGGCTGGTGGAGCGCTGGGCCATGGCCCCGCTCGAGCAGCCGGTGCGCGTCTATCCGGCGCTGCGCCAAGGCGAGGATCAGGAGATCTTTCTAGCTCGCGGCCGCCAGATCGATCTCCAGCTACGGCGCGCGCGCGAGCGCGGATTGGGCCGCGACTTCGAAAGTCTCCGCGAATATCTCGAAGGCGACGATCTGCGCGACGTCTGCTGGACAGCGACCGCGCGACGCGGCCAGTTGATTACGCGCCGCTATCAGACCGAACGCAGCCAGGCGGTCTGGATCGTGCTCGACGCCGGCCGATTGCTGCGCGGCAGAATTCTCAGCGACGACGAAACGGAACGCCGTGGCCACTCCAAGCTCGACTACGCCTGCTCCACCGCCGTGGCTCTGGCGCAACTGGCGCTTTTTTCCGGCGATCGCGTGGGCCTCCTCGTCTACGGACAGAATGTGCAACAGCGCGTACTTCCCGGCCGCGGTCACGCGCATCTGCGGCAAATCGTCGAAGCGCTCGCGCAGGCTCGCGCCGAATTGAGCGAAGCCGATCATCTTCGCGCCACAGCCACACTGAACCGCTGGCAACCGCGTCGCGCGCTCATTCTCTGGATCACCGATCTCGCCGAAACCGCCATGCGCCCCGAAGTCATCGACGGCGCCATGCAGTTGCTGCGTCGCCACGTGCTGCTCTTCGTCGCCATGGCCCAGCCCGACGTAGTTGCCATCGCCAATGCGCGGCCGAAGAATGTTGAAGAAATGTTCCGCGCAACAGCAGCTCAAGAATTGACCACGCGGCGCGAATTGCTTCTCGCGCGCCTGCGCGACCAGGGTGCCCTGACTCTCGACCTTGATCCAGCGCAGCTGACCTCGGCGGTGTTGAACCAGTATCTGAGGGTGAAAGAACGGGCGATGGTGTAGGACGGAGTTTTTCCGAAACAAACCCTTAGACATGTTCAAGATACGCACGGTTTTGCGCATGCGCAAATTCGCACCAAGAACTATTGATTCTAAAAGAGTTGTTTGCCTTCAATGGCGCGTAATTTGATGCATATTTTCGGTATTTCAGGAAATGATTTGCTGATTCTAAACGAGTTAAATGGCGAAAAGCAGGCGAAACGTACGGAATTTTTTCTTTAATTATTTTTGCCCTCTGAAAAGACGGCGGAGATAGCGGGGCTGGCGGAGCTTGCGCGGGCCGCGGCGCGACAGCCGATTCGAGATATTCCGGATCAATCCCCATACAAGTTCAAGTGTAGAGATTTTGCGGAAATAATCGGCAAACTTGGCGAAAAAGTTAAGGAGTGAATAAGTGAAAGAGAATCAGTGGATTAGTTGCCCGACCGATGCGCGGGTTTTGAGCGTGGGGCTTGAAATGCGGCGATCTGGATCTTTCTGGATGGCGGGCCAGAACTGCGAACGGCTGAAGTACATCTACTGATGGGAACGGCAGTTCATTGACTCCAGTTGAAATCAATGTTGGATGCTCGTCTGTTCAATTCCATATTGTATTGCTGCTTTAAGTACGTCGATTTTTATATCTGCTAGTGTTTTGAATTTAATGCAATACCCCGTTGACCTGCCCCCGATTTCTCAACCACTGATAACTGGAGTTTCTCGGTTTTGGTTTGACTCCGAGATTATCTCGCAGCCGCCGTCGAGGCTGTGTAAATGTGGGAAGCGTTCTGTGCTTTCCAC